>Ga0126337_10002615_pt1 | contig 11529 bp, 3 predicted proteins | sample DipCmetagenome_FD_92527 | JGI IMG/M metagenome (GOLD analysis project Ga0126337, IMG submission 92527) | Coral microbial communities from La Bocana,Puerto Morelos, Mexico - Diploria C A metagenome | ecosystem: Host-associated > Invertebrates > Cnidaria > Coral | place: La Bocana,Puerto Morelos... | reverse complement strand
TTTAAGCTGCGAACAGCCCAGGACGGACATTTCTGAAAAAATGTCACTGCATGCGTACCAAATTTTATTTTAAATGCAAATGAATATTTGAAAGATCATATATTTGAACTGCGGAGAAGGATATGAAGACGATATGAAGATCGTCGCAGTTATAAACACAACTAAAGCTGTTGTGACTGAAGTTAAAGCCAGAAAAAAATCAGGCCTGAACGGGATTCGAACCCATGAACTGTGCGATACTCGGTGCAGTGCTCTACCAACTGAGCTATCAAGCCATCTGGGAGCTGGTCACTTTGTGAGTTGGTACTGTACCTGTAGAAGGTGAAAGATGCAAATGAAGATATGAAAGATCATATATTTGAACTGCGGAGAAAGATATGAATTTATGATTGATCATCGCAGTTTAAGCAGTTTGAGCAAATTAAAGCCTGAAAAAAAAACAGAGTTCGAACCTTCTACGGGTATACCACGAACTCGCAATGTGACCAGCGTCCAGATGGCTTGATAGCTCAGTCGGTAGAGCACTGCACCGGTATCGCAGAGGTCATGGGTTCGGATTCCGTTCAGGCCTGAATTTTTTTTCATATCTAATTTTATTAAGTTATTTTATCATGTTGTTTTTAATGTTGCAAGGGGAGTTTAGACAGCATTTGTCTTGGATCCGAGCTGTCACCTCTCTGAGACAGTGATAAAGGAATTTGAGGCTAATTTGACCAAATGATGTCTAAGTACGTAACGAATGCGTTCTCACAAAGACTCCAAAAATACAGGAATGAAAGAAAGTTTGATTGAAATCTGTTGTTCGTGGGCTTAGGATTATATATTGACTGTGGTACATTTTTTTTCAAGCACAGATCCAAGCACTGAAAACATGGTTGTTTTTATTTTCTTCAGCTAAAAAAGTTAAACGTCAGTTAAAAAACTTAAGTCCGTGCTTGTGATTGGTCACTGAGGTTCCTGCAGGGGTATGAATTCTCGGTAAATTCCAACTAAAAATAGATTGGTCTGTGAAAAGACGCCGTGACAGGAATATGAGGTAGTTGCACACTCCTAGCGATGGGCTCCTGGTTAAACCTTTCTGGATCTTTCGATCAAACCAGCCCTACCCCTGAAAAGCGCGGGAAAAGTCGCACGGTTGGCGTTGGTTCGACGCCTGATTGGTTGAGTGGGAAAAACGTGCCATTGGTAGACGGAAAAATAGACTATTCATACCCTAGCTATTTTCTTAAAGGTAAAAGAACACAAAACCTTTGAGCAGTCGAGGTATCAGAACGTTTTCATTATTTGGAACATTAGTTTATTCAAGTCTGTCAGAATCTAACCTTGTCGAAATTATCTAACTCGAAATTACGTTGCAATGTAGCTAAGAACGCGCAAAATGTCTCACTAGCGCTGGCTTAGACTAAACCACGAAGCTGTAATATATGGCAAACTACGTACAACTGCATTCGTCTATCTCTGAAGCAATCAGCTTTATATATGTACAACTGATTTGGAAAACGTGTTGTGTGATTAAAATAAATAAGCTAAGAACTGAACAACCAGAATCACGGTTTTCTGGTGTCTAGGCTTTCTTGGAATTGCCTTGGCTTTCGATTTGTGTTCTATAGTTGGCATACGCTCAACAAAGTCGCACTTTGCTAGGTCACTTCCTCTAGATTTCAAGCAATGTGTTTTAAATCAACGAATTTCAAAGAAGCCGTGAACAAAACACACACACAAAACAAAGAGATAAGTGGGTTGAAAGACAGTTATTGATAAGACTATGGACGATTGAGAATGCTAAATTACTCGCTTTTTAACACGAAAAGCTATTTCATCTATGAATTCTATTCCTGGTCTTAGAGTCCTTGCCAAATAGCTTCTGACCGTATAACTGATTAGTTCGAGGTTTTCCTAATTTTGTATCGATCTGCAATTTGAAACAGAATTTACAGTCAACTATCTAGTCTTCTAAAACAAAGAAACAATAAATAAAACTAAAGCGTTATCTACGCGAAAAGGTTACGAAGTCTTGTAACCTTTAAATCCGTCTTTTCTAAACATCAAGGGTCATTTCTTCATAACAAAAAGCTTATCTTTTTTTTCAATTTAATTCTAGTATAGATTTACATATTCGCGTCGCCCTTCAATTTTTTCCACGCGACATCACCTAAACGTACTAAGATTATTTCTAACGAACACGAAGCCTTGAAATCGCAAAACTAAAGCAATCAGAACGCGAAGGAGACTCAAGACACCCGCGATTGCAAGCGCGGGAAAAATCACGAGTGTCAAAGTTTTACTCTACTCTGATTGGTAAATAATATTACTTTCATTGCTCTGATTGGTAGAAGGACACTGCGCGACTGTTTTGGACTAGAACTAGCCTGCAAAAGCACAAAGCGTTGGAAAAATAGAATTTCTTCAGAAAATCATTACAAAACCACTCTATTTTACACTACTTACCTAAAACGCGTGCGCCTACCTATGCCAACAGCAAAAGTTACTTTACAGTTTTATATCTATGCTTATTTAATGCTGGCCGTGGCACCGCTCGTTCCTCCACAGGCAAGCTCTGCGTTCGACCCACCGTCTTTTTACAGCTTTTCTTCATCTCATCTTGCTCTTCCCACTTCTTTTTCATGAGTTCGTGTTGCTGTTTCGCCAGCTGCTCCTTCTTCTCTTCCATTAGCAAGGCGTCCCTCTCTTTTTGCATGAGCCATTTGCTGTACTCCGCCTGAGACATCCTCCTTCGATGGTGCTTCTTGTCTTGCTCAAGTCTTTGTTGGGTTTCTATATCTTTCTCGCGTTCTTTCTCCCTTTCGATTTCTCGCTGCTTATCCTCCATCCATTCCTCGAATGATTTGCCCTTTAGTAGCTTTGCTTGTTTTTCGTTCGTCTTTGCTTCCTCCTGCGCGTTGGCGAAGAGGTTCCTTAAGTGATTGAGCTCTTTCTCGGATATCCATTGTTGAAACGACATCCTCCGCGGATTGTTCGGGTCCGGCGCGGATTCTTGGCTCACAGGCTGCAGTGATTCTTTTCTAACTGCAATCCACGCATTCCAGGGCCGGTCAAGTCGCTCTTCCTCGTCCATATCTTTGAAACAACGTTGTTCTCGGAGGGAGTCTGCAAGGCTTACCTCGCAAATCGATCTGCAACGCAAAAATGGACACAGGACTTAGTCTCTAAAAGTTACATTGTTACGTTACATCGGTGTGCAAGTAAATGAACCGCATGTGAAAAAAATACACATTTCTGTTCATTTTTAAATTCAAAAGAAAAAACATTAGACACAAACTCCTCTCTTTGCCATACCTAATGAAACAGGAGGATATATTTCGCTGTGTGAAGGTCTTGTTATTTCCAAGTTGAAAGAAATGCACATCTTTCGAGGAGTGTATTATGATAACATATTCGCTGCAACTATTTGACTTGTATCCAGGTTTGTCGGGGGAATCATGGGATTGGAAAAAAGCAACAGTGGTATTTGTGTAAAGCAGATTAAGGTGCTGTTGTCAAGCTCTGTCACAAACACCTTTGATATCTCTGGGATGAAATGTTTCATTTTACGCAGGACCCGCTGTGTGAGAACTTAACAACCGTGTGAACAGGTTCCCAATTAAGAAACACATCTAAGGTCAAGAGTTTTTCCGTAACTGAGATTGAAATCGCCGTCTAACTTTGCAGGGCGGTTCATCGATGACCCCGGCCGTGAATATTTTCCTCCGTAAATCAAAACGCGACTACAAAACGCTGATTTGTAGCATGTAGAAGTTGAGATGAGTATCAATGAATTTTATCTTTGAAAAAACTGCGCAAACTGTAAGTAATGTTCGATCCACGGATTGTTTTACAGTCTGGAATAGTTAGCGAGCCCGGATTCTATGGCAGGTACATAAATTGAAGCTTGTAAAGTGAATTGGCCTCACTTAGATTAGAGTTATTAAATTAGCGGTACAATACACAGAGGAAATCTATGAATAAGACCGCGGTAATTAGATAAACTGTTACAAGGGATACATAATTATTTTGTTGCACCATCGTGTTCAACAATAATTACCACTTGTAAAAAAATATCAATATCTGCTAAATTAAATGGCTTGCACATTTTGAAAGATTTCACATAAATTCGCATAAGGTATAGAACAATTTTCTTTCTTTGATTAACCCCCGTATTACTAGTTTCATAAGTCGCATCCGTTTCCTTATTACCGTTGAGGCATACAGAATTCTTTTACAAATTACTGATATATAAAATGACATTTCCTCGATTGTTCCGTTAGTTGTTGACGTCATTTGGCATCTATCCTTCCAGCTGATGGTCGGTTTTTTTTCACCGTAATTCCTTCGTGTCAAACATTCCAGAATCGTTTAATATTCTCGAGTGTATTTGGCCGAAGACGGCCAAGAAACCTGGCGAATTTTTTAACTAACAAAATTCAGGGGCTCTGATTGAAAAACATGTTTGATTTAAACAGAAGTGACAAGTATTCGAACTCGTAATAAACATTGCAATGTTTCATTAAACTGCTTCAGAACTACCGACGTTATAAGATTCCGCCGTGATGGATGTATTATTTTAATGACAATATTGCAAAACGATTACTTATCGTGAACAATTGTTGTTTGATTGTAGATTTTCGTTAAAATGACTCGGTCTTAATCAAGAAGTTATTAATTAGACTACGAGAAATAAAGTTCAGAGAGGTTCATTTTCCGGCGTTATCTTACAGTTTCGTCTTGACAGAATGGTTAGCACAAATCAGCTGTTTATATCTTGCCACTTCAAAAAAAGACTTACTACTGATTATCATGATCTCGAGGTCATGTCGTGAGAACGTTTGCTAATCTCTCTTAAATACGTTTACAATTGTAAAGAACGCTATTTAGAGAAAATTTAGTTGCGCTTTCATGGGAAAATGAGAGAGTCTGTGACAAAACAGAAAGGCATCTCAATTTTGCGAATTTGAGATTAATATAGTATTAATTCTACAGAACTTAACTTTGAAAACCAAACTGATCAGTGATAAAATAAGTTAACCTCAAATAATTGTGGGCCAATAATCTTTTTCGCAGTCGATATATCAAGCTTTGGCTGCTAAAAAAGACTTAGTTTTAAAACTGTGTCTAGTACTTTACTTTTCATTCCAATATTGGGTATCAACTTATAGCTTTTAGGTTTCCCAAAAGGGACAGTTCGCCAGTCTGTTTTCTTTTGTTAGGAATGTTTTTGTCCTACACTCAGTTATCACAAAATCTGATTAACTAACTGTTATATCATTTCAAACCGTGTCACGTTTTCAAGCACTCGACCACCTGTGCAAAGTCCTCCGGAAAGTCTTACCTAAATTTAACCTCGTTTGCAGTGGCGTATCTAGAGATCCGTTTACCCAATGGTTCTTTCTCGACCTCCAACAAAGGAGCAACTGGTGATTAACTACGCCGTGTTTTCAAGATAATGAAACCGACGCATTTAAATTGCATTCATGTGCAAGCAAGATTAATCCCTATCTACACACAGGTATTAGGAATGAAAATTTTTAATATGTTTTCTATGGATTCAGACCTTTAGCGCTGTCAGTTAATTTTAGAGTCCATGTGACATGCAGTTGAAAGCGTTTGTACACAATGCTTAGTTCTAGCAGTTGTCGGTTCCTTTTGGAGTGCAGTGGGACGCTTTTAAGCTGGATGTCTTGAGTTTCCGCGGAAGGTTTACCTTCGTTTTAACATGATTACCGCAATGTTGAGAATTAGACGCCTATTCGGTCAAAAGAAAGACTTGAAAACAAAGCACGTTGTTAAAATTCCGGAAGTTGTGGATGATTTTTGATAGGTCTTTTCGAATTATGAAGACCACACAAGAAATTACAAAGAAAAACAAAATTATTCCACTCTCGCGCCCTGATTGGCCAAGTTCCGGTTTTCATCAGAAGAACGGAAACAAAGCTTAACTTGGTTATTAGAGGAGTGACGTTAAAAAAAAACTCCCTGTAATTCAAAGCAGTTTGTACCTAAACTGTGATTTGTTTTACTGGGCGAATTCTCGAGTTCAAGTAGGTCTTCTACGGGCAAGTGGCTGCACAGGATTCAAGTTGACACAGCAATTATTCTGAAGTGACTTTTCATGAAAGGTTGAACTTAATTTACTTCAGTTCTAAATATCAAAATATTACGTGAATGGAATTTGAATGCAAGCAAAGGAAAACTACTACAGTTTATATTATTTTCAGCCAGGCAAAAGAAACACAACCGGATGGAAAACGTTTTCAGTATTCGTGAGTAGTGCTCTGCAATGTAAATGATTTAAAAAGAGCGAAAGATATTTAGTTTAAACAAGAAAATCTCAAGGAAAATCAGAACAACTTAGGGAACAATACTAGTTGTCTGAATCCTTGACCCCCCTCTAGGGTTTGCACAGGTTGTGAAACTCCTAGAGCGGGGTAATAGAAATCGTTTCTTCTCGAACTTGAAGAGCAGAACAAACAATGCTGCAGACGATACAACAATATTTTAACAAACTCAACAAGGAACACACATTGAGAGTGCGTGATTACCTCGTGGCTTCTAATCTCTGCAGTATTGATACGTTAATTTGGTTAGAACTTTAATTTGCTCGTTTGCTCATAAGTGAATGGGGCTGAGTAAAATCTTATAACAAACTTCACGTTTGACAAACAAACCCCGTGGCGTGCTCACATAATGGTACTGAAAATAACTTGGCGTATCACATAAATTAAAAAGAACTTTTGTTTCCATCTGTGAGAATGATCACCTCGCATAGCCAACGAAACATAAACAATATTTTTAATCAAATCTCGAGTTATTGAAGTTCTTTCAAGCGGAAACTAACTAGCATGTTGTTGTTTTGCGATTAGTAAAAATTCACATCTCTTCGACTCACGAGGTCTTACAGAACTTTTTAGCGCAACTTTGCAATGAAATGGAAACCTCTTTGGACAAATGTAGTGGACAAAGTTCACAGACGACTGCTTTCAAAGAACATAAGATGTAATTCAATTCCCGTATCCAAATAAATAATCTTAAATTTTGTACACATTGCAGAAATTACATAGAAAACACTATCTTGTGTAAAAAGACAACTCGCCGGGTTTGGTTGCAGAAAATAACAACAGGAACATGATACAAATACTTCGCTTCTTACGTTGAAACCGCATTTAATATAAGCATTAAAATGGAAAAATATTCAAACATTGTCTTTGATGAGTTTTTCCAGACCCCGGAATAGCTTTAAAGAGGGTCGGTAGGTCATATGTGCTTTAGGTGATTTTGTGACATGAAAATCTTGTCCAAAGCATCTGAACAAATAAGCAAAACTGATTGCTTCAAGCAACAGAAAAACACGAAACGAACTCTGGGAATATGTGCAAGGTTTTCGTTCGCCAAAACTGGACGAAATTCAGACAGATTGAAAATTTATTAACGCGTGCTCAACATCTGTCGGGGCACGGTGTTGGGTTGGAATCGAAAGAAAAAAAAGTTACAAAGAAAATAAACAATTGATGCGTAGACTAAATTACTTAGAAACCCTCTTTGTTTGTCATAAGACTGAAATTGCATTGAGTTGTTATGAACTTGTTAAAAACATTTTTAGCTTATGTCTTTGCAGCAACGTAACATCATATCCCAGCAAATTGCTTGACCCAGCGAGAAGTATGTGCTGGAACAAGCCCCTTTAAAAACGTCATGTAAGACACAATGCAGCTGACTTGCTCGTAAAGATTTCACAATTTCTCAAACTTTCTTTCTGTGTTGTTTTACGACTCGACCTTCCGTATCTTAAGCAGATCACGATCATTATATACGGATTACATGTAATCGCACGTTCTATCTGTGTTGTATTTCACCCATTCTAGTTTCGCAATCGGCAATATAATCTGTAGCGCACACAAATCGCGTAAACGCTACAGTTTGTTTACTCCGTCAACTTTGTTTTGTTTATAAAGCGACTTCGTGAATGTTTTGACCGCGGATAAAAAACGCACATTGGTAACCAAAAAAGTCAAAGTGCTTACGAGTTAGCGATGATTTGTCATGTGAAGTTACGTAAGGTCTTACCCATTCTACACGACTGTCAAGTTGATTTCCTGGTATTCTGTTCAGAATGCAAAGCCTAACTTTATAGTTCTCGTTTGCAATAAAGGTCAATAAAGAGAGACAGGAGCCACGCATACAAACACTCAACTGGTAACATGCACATACCTCGCCTTGTTCCTTCTGAACATTACAGGGGACTTAGCCTGTACTTTGCTATCGCCATGCAGATCAGCTGTGATGATGGCTTCTCTCCTACTTCGAGGGAATCTTATGCCGTTGGTCCTGCCTAGAGCTGCGAAAGGCTCAGATCCGCGTCTATTTGCCAGCGCTCGCGCCATTTGAGGCGAAACAGGCTTTATCGAGGGCTTGAATGACATTCGAGGACTTTGTGGAGACCCAGGCGCGCTTTTCGTGATTATTTCCTCGGAGCCAGGTGTCTCGTTCGAGGGACTCAATAGTTGCTTCGACGCGGGAGTGTTCGGCGTGCTGTTAGTCCGGACAACGGCTTGTTTGAACATCCTCTGCTGTAAAGTTGACGCGGATAAACTAAGCGTGTTTCCTGGAGAATGGTTAAGGCGCGCTTGAACATCTAAAGGAGGAAGGTGATTCTCGTTTTCGTCAACTTCTTCCACCTCATGACGGACCTTTGGGTATCGAACCGTTCGCGCGCTCTTAGGCCGGCGCGAATCAGTTTCCTTAAATCTCCGTTGAAGCAAGTGATGATTGGACTGTACGTTGAGAGTTTGCGGTCTGCTTTGCCTCGGGGAAATCTTGTACGATTCGTCCGAGCTTTCCGAGGACCACGGACTTGTTCTCTGCACCTGTTGAGGGCTGTACTCCACCACACCAGTTTGAGATTTGACTGGATTCGGGGGTGGCTCCTGCTGAGATCTCGAGTCTCTAGAAAAACTCAAGCCTTCGTCACACTCTGTGATCACTAATTCTCCGTCCTCGGGCTCGAAAGCAACAATTTGGGTCTCCTCGGGGCTCTCAAATTCGCTAGTGTGCGGTGCTTTGAGGGCGGAAATGATTTCGTCTTGAGCCTGTTTCCCCTCTGAGGAGTCATCTGACTCCTCTGACCCGCACTCTTCGCTCAAATCGATTCCAGATTCGGTGGAATTGCGCTCGTGTCGCGCACCCTTCTCATTGTACATGTATTTATATAGCAATCTTTCCGCGTCGTGGTGATTTAATCTGCGCGCAATATCAATGGGAGTCTCTCTATTTGTGTCAAGCATTGTTAAGATGTCCTTCGTTGACTTGATCAAATGTTTGGCAACGAACTCCAGGCAATTTACATTCCCGCTTGCCGCCGCCGCGTGGAAAAGATTTCTACCCGCCTCGGTTGTTCCGTGGTGGTCGAACTTTATGTCTAGAGTTTTGAGCTTCTCAAGCAATTTTTCGTGGCCGCGACAGCAGGCGATGAAAAAGCCGACGAACAATCTCTCCTCTCTGCTGATCTGTTGCATAGGAAGCTTAGCTCTAATGCAAACGTTCTCGATTTCATTGTTCAAGGAAACGCAAATAAACTTGTTCCACCACACGGGTACTTGAACAACAATGACAACATCTCCGATCGTTTGGATAGTTTCTTTGAGAGGCGCCCAGTCGCTCAACTCCTGGCCTGGATTTTCTAATGCGCAGAGTTGTTGCAGATTACAGGGGATTCCAAACTGCAGCTCGCAAGAGACTTTAAGATCACGCACTGTCAAGTTGAGTTTATCGCGAACCGCAATCTTTTCTGTTGAGCCATTTGGCAACTCAATTATAACCGCTTGGTTATCATGAGACCGTGCTCCCGGGTGATTTGTCATTTCTGTTTGCCAGCCACGTCCTTTTTTCCGTTACTCTTGAATAAATATTGCTCAACTGACTCCAACTTTGTATGATTACTTTTGGTTAGAGCGGCACGTACTGACTAAACATCTGTAAGGTACACCGCCTCAATGTACTCTTCAGTATTTCTACGTGTGCGAGACGCGTTGAAAGCTCCCACCTTCCAATAGGACCGCGCGTGTAACGTCATCACGAAGTGTGACGATGGCATAATATTCCGCTGTGGTTTCCGGTGGTTACTGGGTCAAACACTGACACAAAATTGTTTAAAGAGCATGCACTCCCCACTTCCGAAACAGAAACTGCGCCTTTGTCTGAAATTTATAGTTCAGTTTGAACTGCGCTTGGCCGATAAAGCGCTGTTTTCTGCGGGTTCGACCAAATTCAATCCACTTTGGCCGGTTTTGATTAAAAATTTTCTACGTGAGCAATTAGCGATTACGGTTCACTAAAGACGTCAGAAGTAATTGTTGTTTCTACTTTTTTCACTGAAAACCCCGCCGTGATCAGATATCAAAATATATCAGACTTGGGAATCACGAATACCAACAGCTGGACCGAGTTCAGATATTTTTGAGTGCTAGGATTTGTTGCCCCGACACGATATTTTCGTTGGTTCTGTCTCGTTAACTTTGATCTGACTTTTTAATGCCTTGAGGTTTGTGATAAACACTGAATAGACTGAATCTTCCATGAAATATAATCAATATTGAGCTCTGAATAGATAACAGCGCTTATTTCACGTCATATTCCACGTTCGTGCCTTACCATGTTTGAAAACTGAGCTTTTTTCACACATTCTGCATTTTTGAAGAGAAGGCTAATTCGAGAGGTTTATAAAGCGGACTTTAATCGAGGTCTAAGTGTTCTCTAATTATCTCTTTAACGTAATTTAAGCGATTTAACCTAGGAATCTATCACGAATTAAGTTTGAAATCTGTCGTTTTTTTCACACTGTCGTGCTTTCTTTATCCAATTTCGCTGTATTTAGCACTTGGATTAAACAGATTTCGTCTGTGTGTCTTTTTAAAACGTATGACGTCAACCCGGTATGGGTATATCAATATAGTTAATCCAAGTTAATTTTTGTGTGGGCATTCAACAGATTACTACCCACAAATTTGTTAATCCTTCTTTTATAACCAACCCTTTCAGTGAACAGTTTCTCTAGAACATGTGTATTTATGGACCAGTTTTAATAACATGTGGAGAAACTTACGTCAACAAGACATTTTTTCCAGTCCTATACTGAACGGAAGCCTTGACTTAACGAAAGAACGTTAAAAATTAATTCTCTAGGGACGGATGAACGCACGTTTTCGCCAGAGATATGTATTTCGAGACTTAACTCTCGTCTGCTTGGTAGAATTTTTACTTTTAATACTCGTTAGGATAAAGAAAGTTAGCATTTTTGTCAACTGAGCCTTCTTCTTCGCAAGCAGTAAAAGCAGAATGCACAGCCGAGGAACATTTTTTCCGTGATATCAGATGTACTCGTGAGTTTACAAACAGTGCGAATTGTTATCGAGCTTGCAAGTTGTCAAATCAAGGTTTAAGTAGCGGTTCAAAAATAACAAAATGATTGTGTACTTCGAGCATTCTAGTCGTTTGTCCACCGGCGAAAATGTGATCCACACTGATCGCGACGAGATCTCT
>Ga0126337_10002613_pt1 | contig 11534 bp, 6 predicted proteins | sample DipCmetagenome_FD_92527 | JGI IMG/M metagenome (GOLD analysis project Ga0126337, IMG submission 92527) | Coral microbial communities from La Bocana,Puerto Morelos, Mexico - Diploria C A metagenome | ecosystem: Host-associated > Invertebrates > Cnidaria > Coral | place: La Bocana,Puerto Morelos... | reverse complement strand
ACTGATGTTTCGGCTTTTTTTAGAGCGGGAGATTATTGATTTGAGTGTTTTCCACAGCTTTCCTGAATCCTTTTTATTGGCATTTATTACTTCAGAATAGTAGCTCCGCTTTGATTCGCGAATGAGACGAGTTGTTTTGTTTCGCGATTCTTTATACTTTGTCCAATCGAGAACGCTCTTAGTTTTTTGGGCTCATTGCTCTGATGTCGCTACTTAGCCACGGAAGGGTGGATGCGCGGACGCGTCTGGTGGCAAGTGGCGTGTGCCTGTTTTTAACTCTACCTGTTTCACAGTACTTTTTACACAAATTACTATACTATATCATTAAGAGTAGCCCGAGTGAACGCCTGTAGGCGTCTAGTTTGATATGAAATATGAGGATTGACCGGAACGACCGAATGACCGCTGTGAGCCTTGTCTACATCCACGATCCCGCGATCGAGAAGAGTAACATGGCTTCTGACTTCAAAGAAGAAGTGCAAAGTGAATCGGAAACATGAGTTCCGTAGACATCCGCGAATTATTACCTAGAGATGGCCCTATAACTTACAACCGCCACGGTTCCTTAGTGGCCTTAGTCGCCGAGGACAAGTCACCCCGGGGAGTCACCTGACACTCAGGAAAATGTTGACGAAGCCGACGAACGTGTTGAAACTGAAGTGGCGAGAGATCATTTTACTTTTTGAAAGGTTTGCTGTATAACATATTTTTATTTGTCTCGCGTTTACCAAAATATGATTGGCTCTTTATTTATAGTTTTGCTCGTGTAAAACTAAATGTAGCAGAAAAAACGGCGCGAAGGCGTTGCGGATATGGACAAAAACTCCAGTGCAAGAATGGGAAAACCGCCGTGAGACCGAAAAACAGTCGTATTTTTCGCGAACGCGAGCGGCGGTCAATATTCGAACAAAAGGTCTGGAACGAGTGTAAAAACGGCTCACCTCACACGCCGCTTGTGAGGATCGCGCCTTTAGAAAACGTCCAAAAGCGACTGTATTGCAGTCTAGCAAAACCGAGGCCACCGAACGGGAGAATTATGCAAAGAGATTACTCGGTAGTGCATTTCACGGTCACAGAGCAGAAATTCAGCAGTCGGAGGAGGAAATCAATGTAAATTATGTAGTCGATTGAAACTACAGAAACGTTCGAATTCATAATAATTATTCGTTCCTATTTTGCCTTTGGGCAGTCAGTCATCCGTGGTAATGAAAAAACTCTTTATTGAAAACTGCTTTCTAACGGAAGAGCCAGGAATGTAGCTAAAATTTTGATGACCCCGAACCGGACGATCCATCATCCAACTCCAAGCATATCTCCTCGCGTCGACTCTTGTTTGAATTTCCATCACGCGGACTCGAATTGGAGTTCCCACGATGAAGAAGAAACTCGGCAAACTCACTGTTCGTGTTCTTGCTGTGTCCTACGAGGTCTTTCTTGCTTTTCCACACAGAGTAGAATCTCGCAACCAAAGTTTCACAAATTTATCTTTTCGTTTTGGCCGCGGCGTTACTGCATAAATAATATCTAAACGAATTCGCAACTAATCATAAGGGAGTATTCAAAAAAGTAGCAAAAGCACTAGACAGTACCTCCCTGTTCGTTACTTTCCATGATCGGTTTTACTCGTACATACATGTGTAGTAACAACAGTAGCTGTGTTACGCAGTGTATGTTTTAACTGTCAAAAACGGTCTATTTCCCGAATAGTGATTGAAGATCTTTGAAGTCAACCGGAAAAAAGTCTGCAGTCTGCTCAAAGTAACCCGTTATACGGGTTAAATTTCTACGCATGAAAGAGCTCGCATAATATCATTGCTAAGGTCGTATTTTTCATGTAACTCGTGAATACGAGCAACAGCTATCCAACATCCTCGAGCTCCATTTCAAATGAGAGTAGAATGAAACGAGACCTTCCGGACCGGTCGCGATCCATTTGCCCCCAAGAAATTTTCGAACCTCAGCCAGGAAATTTTGGTTGAATGGATCGGCACCAAAGGGCTCGCATAAAAATGGCGATGCATCACGGTAAGTGACAAAGGGTCTTTAATCTTCAATATAGTTCAGCTGCCAATCCGAAGCTTTTTTCATTCATAACGTAACTTGACAAGTAACTTTACCTCTGCCACGAGAGCCTGAAATGCAGGCGTATTTTGGCGAGCGATCGCATCTTGATCAAGCGAGGGCCATCTTGGATTCGAACTCGGAAGAGGCTTTGGGAGAGAAGAAAAAGCATCCAGGGGAATGGGAGCTAGGTTGAAAGAAGATTAACGGGAGAGGGGGAAGGGAATTTCTTCCTTCCTTCCCCAACCCTCCCCCCACTTTTCTACTTTTTGAAAACCAACATGGCGGCGAATCTACTCGATCGGGCCACATTCTTGAGCACACGGAAAAGCGCCTGAACTGCAGGTTACTGCCACGAAGGAGGGTGACAAAGGGTTTTTACGCCACGCGTGATCTCAAAATTAGCAGTGTGATCCGTGAAGGAGACCAAATTAGCCGCGTAACGCGGGGCAGGAGATCATAACATGATACGTAAATTGTGATACGTAATGCGTGATTTACCAATTAGATTTCCGTGATAAGTGAACGTTCTTTGAGCTAGAGGGATACCATTCATCCAAAGTAAATATATAAATCCTGGCAGACATGACACACTTTTTCTGGTCTTTTTCGTCCTTTTCTTGACTTCTGATGTCAACTGAATTCAAAAGCCACGTTATGCTCTTCACAGACTTAAAAACGTTGCCACATGGAAGGTAAAGCTTTGCATATTAAAGCATGACAAAGGTGCGCGCCTTCTCAATTCGTATATAAGATCTCTGCCAACATATGTGTTATAGGGGAAGGGTAAAAACAGGCGGGCAGAGAAAGCCGAGATTTGTCTGGGAGCCAGTTCACAGAGGGTGAAAACTCTCCGAGATTTTCCAGAAGCCCTATGGGTACAGACTGAACCTCCCTGTCTCCCGGTACGGGTCACACTTTTTATTTTCGGGGTAAAATGTTTGGAAATTTGCCGATGCATTTCTGTGGTTAAATCCGAAGAGTTCTCCTTTTAACGACCTTTTTTATTTACGAGATAATGACACCTTCCTGGTTTATTAATTTTATTTGTAACCACGTTTTTTTCTTAATAACTCGCCTCCTTTTTAAGATTTTTAAAATCTTTTACTTTTGTAATATTAGATTAAATTACTGACAAATGTCGGTGCCCCTTGAAGGTGTGAAGTAGCCTTAACAGAATCGAATGCTACACATAAAAGGGCTAAATGAAGAGATTGTTGTTGCTTTATGAGCCATAGGGACTAAGAGTTAATTACTATTAGAGGATAAAGTAAGTATACCTGTATTCTGCAATGAGTTTCCCACTTAAAAGTTGCAACGACTTGTCTATGTTGATACAGGAAATCGAAATTTCAACACCGTTATCTTTCAGTTCAGTGATTTCCTTCTCACTTGTAGCAAGTCAACTTCCAGATAGTTACATTTAAAAACAAATCTCCAACCGAATGGAACAAAACTAAGCATAGGCCCAGAAGTACGCATTGCGGACCTGTGTTAACATCTTCCTTTGAACCGCCTGTAATTCTAACGGTGAACCTCAAAACAAAATAAATGATACGTGCATCGCGATAAGCCCGAAAATACAAAACTTTTTATTGCAATAAAATACGTCTTGAACAGCAATAAATAATTATAGCTCAGCTTAGTACATACGAAGCTTTCTTATCTGCGGCTGTTCGGCTCAGTGATAAGATTGTCGCTCACGATAGGTGTTCAAGTATTTTACTTTATCTTCGAGCTATGCTTCCAATAACGCATGAATGGACGACGCCTTCTCAGTGCCAGATAATCCTAGATAAAATGCATGCAGGGTAGTCGACTGAGGAAAAAGGCGCAAAGCACGAAATACAATGAAATTAAACAGCACCAGCTTCGATTTCGAACAAGCTTCCACTTATGGTTCCAAAAGGTGGTGAAGGGTTTTGAGATTTTTACGATGTTCACTTTTCTTGTGGTGAATCATTGCTGTTTTTTTAGCAAGGAAGGGGCAAATGTCCATAATACCTTAAGCAGATTATTACGCTAAATCGAGCCGAAGTCTAGACGTCACCAATGGTTAGTTTGTGTAATTATCAAGTGAATATTAAGCAATTCTCAAGCTACTTGTGTAAAACTGAAAAGATTCAGGATGAGTTAAAATCGTGCACTCAAATCTGGACTTTTTTCTCTATTTGAAATAGAATGTATGTCCACAGATTTTGCAGTTTGTTTCTACCTAGTTTAGATATCTCTGCGAGATAAGATAAGGCTTTGTGTCATGATGAACAATCTTTTAAAATGGAGAGAAAACATGGAGACCACTGCTCAAGTTCAAACGGCCATAATTATTTCACCAAGGAATAACGCAAGGTTTCTTGCCGTAGTGACATTTCTAATGTCTCTACTTTTAGGCTGTGTTGGTTTGACGGGAATAGAATGCCACACATTTTCAAAATTACAGTTTGAGTTTGATCCACTTTGGCATGTCTCATCGAGCTGTAAGAGATAGGAGTCTTCAGTCTCGCTGATGACTTCATTCGAATTCAATGTTTATAAAAATCGGTTTGGAATATTATGAAGACACACTGAATAAGTAGCAGTGGTGTTTGTTTTGTGTAGGGATTTTTCGTTCTTGTTTAATTAATTTCCAAAGTTGCGTTTAAATCCAGGTATTAAGAATGACCGTCAACGACCTTCACTCTGGTTAACCGAAAATTCCCTAAAACTCGAAAAATTTGAAAGAATTGATCGAACAGATTGCGCTTTTAGTATAAGCGCATGAATGCCTTACAGCATGCCGACAAGAAATGAGCGAAATGTATTTTTCAAGCCAGATTGGCTGGACCGCTTTTAGGGACACTGGCTCTAAAAGTCTCTACAGTTGGCATCATCCAGGCTACTTTAAAAGGATTATTTATCGTGCCAACTTATCAACATCTTCCAACTCTTTCCATGACTTTTACTCTGATGGATAAAAACAACTACTCTTTATTAGATGACATTAGAATATATTGGTGTCACATAAATGGCCGATTCAATGATATGATTCAGGTCATATCCGGCTACCAAGGCACAATATAACCATTGATTATAAGAGCATCATTAATTTTAGCGTTAGATGCTCATAGCTTAAACTCGAGCTCGATGACCTTAGGTTTTTATTATGGAATTTAATTAGCATGATAAAACACAACTCAATTTTGCAACGTTAAAAGAAATAGGGAGGGGTGTTAAGAGCCACTTTAAAGTTGCGAAATTTTGAGACGCCATGGTTGTTGTCCTAGTGCTGGGTGAAGACTAATAAGTCATAAACAATTTTGGAATCAGTGAGATTGTATCATCGGACAGTTTCATCTTATTAATCAATATCTTGATAAGCTAATGTTTACAGGGCCATCTAATGCAGTCACGCCTTGAACAAACCAGTCAGCATTTTGGCACTGATAGCAATGTCATCATGATTAATTGCAAGCATTTTGTCGATTCATCATTGGTTATGCCGCCTTTTTATATTTGTAATTTAATTACATTTCACTGAATACTGAGTTGCTTTTTATCATGTTATAAATAATTAAAAAATGGCTTAATAACGCGCGGAAATGTCATTTAAAAATATTCAAAATCCTATCCTGAAACTACAATGTCGGCGCACCATCAACTTTCGTAACTTAATAATTAAATATGCTTTCCTTTACGAATTTTGCTTGTCGAATTGCCCGAGAAGATGGTTCATACCGGAACTCGTAGGTAATGTTCCAAAAGAGTTTGCCTTTGAATCTGGCTTTTAATAAATGCAATCGCTTCTTACTTTATCTGCTAATTAGACATTTACACCAAACATAAAACATTTTAAAATCCATTCTTGCACAGCTATGTTTAGTGCAACAATTTACGTTTCTTAAAAACGTCTTTTCAGTTGTTCTTATACGCATGTAATTTAAGTGATATGTGACCATGATCGTCTAAGTTATCAGGGAAAATATTGGTGATCAATTTGAATTTCATGTTAATGGCTTGTAGCTGTATGTCGCCATTAAATTTAAAACAATGAAACATTTTCCTACTATATTTGATTTTAATACGGTAGACTCCTTCGATAAACTCAAAGTAAACATTCTGGGCAAATTTTCGAAAATGAAATCGACAGAAATATTTTAAAATTGGAAGGAAGAGACCTTTATGTTTTTTAAAGTTTTGCCGAAGACCACATTATCTTTTACAGAAAAAAATTCCCACTGGTATAGTGAAAGTTGTATTGATATGTAGCCAATGTTTCTCTAAGGTTTCCATTTGTTGCAGGCCATCTGATTAGTTTAAGCAAAGCGACACCTACCACGTTTTAATTTGTGGAGGAAAGCAGGCTTTGTAGGAATACCGTATATTGACAAGGAAAGTTTTTCTTTTAAAAGAAAGTAAATAAAGGTGCCGAAGATGTCAAATTGGTGTTCAGTACGCATGCGTTATGGTTATGTTAAACTTAAACCTCTAAGGATGTTTATTCAAGCTTTCTACAAAGTGTTCTTTTCTTATTTCTGCGAAAGAAATGAGCAAACGGCTCAACATCTTTCGTGATCCTGTAATTTGAGCAGCGCCTGCTGTATTTCAGTGGAAAATGCGAGTACATCAGTGGCTGAAATTGTAATTTCCATCTGCCTTGATGACCTCACCAATATCCGCATTAAGGGATGCAAAAGACAACATTGATGGTAAGCGGAGCGCGTGAATTGGCGCCTGTCGCCTTACGTTAGCCTTGGTCGCAAACGAGCCGTTCAAAATTTACCGACATTCGTTAACATTACAAACAACGAACCATTCCATAAAATGGAAATCAACTCTACAGGAAATAACTCCATGCCCTGGAGAAGAAGTGGCGGAGACGATTTCAACTCTGGGGATATTGACCTTAGTACACCTGCAAGAGGCTCTCTGATGATTTTTAACATTATTCTCGCCGTCTTTGGAAATTTCTTCATTATTTTAACTTACTTGCGTAATTTTAAGATGCGAACTACCACGAACACACTGGTGGTAAGTCTGTGCATTTCAGACATGCTTTCTGCCTTAGCAGACACTCCATTTTGGTTCTCGGTTCTCGCCAAAGAGGCTCTTTACTCAAACTTTGTTGTTTGTCGAATTATGCTGTCTTTTGAAGACTTGTTTTTAGTCGCAGCTCTCTTAAACATGTGTGGAATCGCACTGGATCGATTTATAACGCTTGTTAAAGGACTGAGACGAAAAATGACGAGGAAACGGGCGCGCATAATTGTATTGTGGTCGTGGATACAGGCTGTGGTTGCCGCGATACCCTGGTGCCTTGCAAGTAGCACTTGCGACAAGCGATGTTCTTTGTTGTTTCCTCATATTTACGAACCTGAAATAACTCCTCGAATTATCAACATCATTTTCAAGCTTGGCCATTTGGTGCTGCCAGTTTTTATTATCTACTACGTATTTATTCGGATTTTAAACTCCGTTAGAAGCAGCCGTAGGGTGAACTTGGAAAACAGCTATATTTCTCGCAACAGCAGCGCCGAGAAGTTCGCTGTGGACGCGTATAAACGCTCATCAAAAACAGCTATAATCCTATTTACAATGTTTTTGTTTTGTTCACTTCCCTATTTAGGAGTTACCTTTTACTCGATTGTAACGGGAAACCATATAATGAATTTTAAAAGCGGTTTCGCGGTCTATTTTATTTTGTCACTTAAGCGATCGCTTTTCCCCGCGATTTACATATTCAGAAACAGAATGATTGTAAGTTATTTACAAGAAACGTTCCGGTGTGCAATTTGCGGTGGAAGCTCAAAATTGAATTCACTAAATTCATTTGTGTATAACAGTAACAACAATAGTTCTTGTTTTACCGTGTTTTGTAGAAGTTCGTGCCGTTCGCGAGTTCATCCCACTGTTTACGATGGGGAACATCACCATTATCCAAGACATCTCGATGTGTACTTTGTGGGCAACGTCAAAGAGACCAAATCCATTATGGAAGATCAGTTTGTTAACATTGTGGCAGTGGAAAGAAAAGAAACCGAATGCGACGTGCAGAGCGAAAGCAACCATTAGCTCTCTTAACAAACTGGTGAATTTTATCTCAGCTATATAAAATAAAATGCTCCGTGCATCAACAACGATTCTCAAAGTAAGGGCAAATTTTACTGCACCATAAAGATATATTCTTCAATCGAAGGTGTTATCGTCTTTAGCAAGTAAAGAAACCTGAACACGTCTAAATATGCTGTTGTTATTTCACTGATCTCGACTGACATAAGTGCAGTATTTAATTATGTGGCCATTACGTGCGAGACGCTTGGTGGCCATTGTATTTTAGCAAGTTGTTAACCTCAAATTTTTATCATATATAATTTGTTCTTGAGTTATATTTTCTTACAGGATCTTGTGGGACATTGTAGAAAACGATATCTGTCTAATCCACAGAATCGCCAAATCTGTGCCCTTTATAGTTTCAACATTAGATGATAGCTGCGATATCTCAGTATTCGAAGAATAATGCGTGTCAGATCAATTTTCTTTCGTGACTATTTACTTGAGTAACACGGAAATAGAGTTTATTCTTAAATGCAAAAATAAGCATATATCTACAAACACGATATATACTATATCTAGGAAAGGCACTCGGAATTATCTCGTTCTCAGGACTAGACTTGATCGGGAACTTAGCAATTATTCTAAAAAAGTTTTGCTTTTTCATTTGAAAACATCAGAAGGTATAAATGCTATTTCTTAGTAAACAAAGATGGCGGTCAGAGAAAAGAAGAAAGGATTTCGTCCTCGACTAACTCAAGGGATATTGTTCCGTAGTTCACAGGTTATCAAAAGAAATATTTCATTTTGTACTTCTGAAGTATTTTCAATTTTACGTCTTTGAATTAATGTGTTGGAACTGAAGCATTCCGGTTTAAAAGATCCACTAGGGTACATTTTTAATATAAGTGAATCCGGCTATCTATTTGCCAACATCTGGGATCATCTTTCCATAAGCGATGCAAAGGGTATTATAAATTTCTTGGAAAAGCGACATTCACGTAATGTCTGCTGAAGGGGATAAATGATTCATTTCCTTAAGCAAACAGAATAAAAATGGATGTTATTTTTTCTCATGAATGCGGATTAGAAATTAGCAACATGGCTGTTGCAGACTGAGGTTAGCGATCTTTCTTGAATTAAAATTTGTGTTAATACTTTAATTTGACTTAACGTTTATCTTTCTCTGCGTGCATAATTTCAGTCATTTTGATTGCTCGAATAGAAAAAGAAGCGAGCTTAAATAAATTAAGCGTAGCATTAACAGCGCAAAATTTTACCTGTTTAATTTATGTAGATTGGAAACCCTGCAGCTGTTTCTGCGATTGCGATGTGTATTTCCGGTTTCACGGTTTTTGCTATAATTCTGTTTTTTTTTTTATTTTTTCAGTTGTCGTAGTCATCGCTTCTGTTTATGAAATCTATATTCAGTTCTCATATCATCTTCGTTTTCAGTCGCCGGTCTATCCAAATGTCACACGACACGACATATCTACCAACAGGAAGGATTTAATGATGGCAGCTAAATGGCAACGATATTGCAAACGCTGAAGGTTTCGACCTGCACGTGTGCCAACAATTTTGGCAGTTGGATAAATATTCCCTTTGAAAATCAGAATATTTTGAATCGTCAAGAACAAATAATTGAAACGTCGATGTCTTTATGTCATTTTTTGTTTGGAAATACGGCTGCGTTCGAAGTTAATTTCATAAGGAACTTCCTATTAATATCTTAAAAATTGCCGCAGGAATAAGCTTAGTTTTAATTGAAAATTATTTTGGAGCTAGCGAAGGAAAAACATTTCCTTATCGATCAAACCTTACTTATTGGTCTTCCTCATTCGATCTTGCCAAAATGAGTCAGCATTGAGTAATTTTTTTAAGAGTATATAGAATGTAAAAGTGACTACACCGTTCCTGTCACCAATTTTCGTTCCAGCTACACTCGAAAATGAAAAACCTAAGAACTATTGTACTCTTTTGATATAAGAATAAATTTTACAAGATTAGGGTGAAAGGCTGAAAGTTGCGAAATTTTAAAAATAAACCCGAGGCTGGGATTTTGAAAAGAATATTGGTATTGAAATTTTTTTTTTTTTTTACTACATTTCAATTATACATGAACCATATAAAATTCTGCCTTTCTCTAAACAATGAGACTAGCATTTGCCCTTTGTTCGATGTTAATAAAATTTCTGGGAGAAGTCATGTGTCTTATTAGGCTTACTTTCCTGCGGTCTGGCTCCAAAGTTACTTCACATGTCACAAAAGTCGCACCGAAATGTCATTCTCTTAAAACACATGCACAAGAATATTTTCAGTCCAAAATTGGCAGATAAATAAGAATAATCGGCCTGGAACGGAAAAACAATATTTCTTTAAAAAAAAAAGTGTGCGATTTTTAAACTCTGTGAACTAATGTATATTTCATTCAATTTAATTAGTTGCCTTGATTGATAAGGATCGATAGTGACTTTTATTTTGTACTCCTCACTGTTTTCACACTGTGTTGTTACCTATCAAGTAGTTCTCAGCTGTTTTCGTTGGAAATCGCAGCAAGAAGCACCAGTATAGGATAATTAAGTCCAATCCTGTTATGTGGACAGTGACCGCTTTTACTCCGTTGTCAACCATGATATTGGACTTGTCAGTTGTGGCAGCACCATAAAACAGTAATGCTGCATGCCCTGGAGGTTGATAAATTCTCTTCATTTTGTGCCACGCAGACCTCGCTCATGGTTATTTTAAGGATCTGTTAAATCTAGTAATTCAATTACATAACACAGGTTCATTAACGGATTAGTCTTTCGCTTATTGTAAGTCACTTATCTAACGCTACCTAGAAGTGTTCTATTATTGATACTGATTTTTAGTCCATTTCAATTAATACCACTATTGTGGACTCGAGCTAGACCCTCATACGAATAAACGAATGAATGGGTTGTTACCAGTAAGCACTAGAATCGAAAAAAGAGATCGTTAAGCAAAATGGTCTGATTTCCTTTGGAGTTCCGTAGATTCTCTTTGGTCAGACTGAATTCTAACAACACAATGCTTGCACGGATATTACATCGCAAAAGATAAGGACATTTCCTAAAGTTTAACCTTACATGGACGTTCGTGAACATTTTATAAAATTAAATCATGTCTCCTTTGTAGGTAATGTTACACAAGAACAGCTGTATTTGAATGTTCCGTTCACGCGGTCAGGAGTGTGCAATGATTGTAAGGAGGCGTGGGTCGCAAGTTAAGTTCTTAGAGTAATACTGACACGCTGAAAAATGGCTGTCTTATGCAAAACTTGTGGGTATGCACTTACTAAGAATTGTGAGTCCATTTTCACTAACATGATTAATGCATTTGTTTTGGAAAAGATAACTTACGCCCCTACTTTGAGAGTGTAATTTTACTTCTAGCCCACCACCTCTTGTGTAATAATTTCCTTT
>Ga0126337_10002610_pt1 | contig 11539 bp, 10 predicted proteins | sample DipCmetagenome_FD_92527 | JGI IMG/M metagenome (GOLD analysis project Ga0126337, IMG submission 92527) | Coral microbial communities from La Bocana,Puerto Morelos, Mexico - Diploria C A metagenome | ecosystem: Host-associated > Invertebrates > Cnidaria > Coral | place: La Bocana,Puerto Morelos... | reverse complement strand
CTCGGAAAGCCGCAAAACTCTTGAACAAAAGTTTATTTTTCAAATCGGCACTCTTAATCCCATAGGTATCAACGAACGCTTTTCATTCTACTAATTAATTCATGTTTTTCTCGTCACTATGTTCCAACCAATAGCGTAGCTCCACTTTCTCCATATAAATGCACACACAACCCACAATTCCTCCATTCGCTCTGACCAAGGGCTAACGCTAGAAACGTCAGCTTTATAACTCGTTATGGTGGCCAATTTACATTTTCAACTTAGTTGATATAACCAAATTACCTTGTTACCCCACCGACGCAGCACCCCAGTTTCTTTAGAAACTTTCACCCTTTATATTTTCCATCCTCGGGAAACTGGCTTCGAGTTTTCGTGATCCGTGAAATATGCATTTACTTCAAGTGATTTGTGAACCATCAACTTTTCCGGGAACAATTTTTCACTTGTTTTTGCCGATTTTAGACATTTTAGCATCATTAAAGCTCGTAAACTAAACCAAAATGGATGTAAAAAAGGTGACGACCTGCCTTTCTCGACATCTCTCGACAGATTCTGCAACAGTGAACCAGGCTAGTCTGTCAAGATGTGTCACACACGCCATTTCGATCGTGAAAAGGCAGAAAATGGAGGGTTTTGTGGAAAAGGTGAGTTAATCTGACAATATTCACAGCGTTTACTGATGTCTCCTCAACCATCGCATTGATGTAATAACTGAAATATGTCTACGAAAGCGTTAATGAATGCTTTATTTGTCTTTACATATTTCATTCATATTGCCACCTTTATTGCTAGGTGACTTCGTGCATGACCTAGCTGCAGTCGGCATTATCAATCTTTATAGATAGTGTTTCTTAACCCTCTGTAAGTTGCTGTAAGAACAAAAATTGTTTGGACAACTTTGGATGTAATAATGCATCTAAGTAAATGTAAACAGTGCTATTTTCCCCAAAATTTTCAAGAAGCGTGGATTCTAAAATACAAAAAAGGTATCAGAATCAGGGTGCCATGAAGAGAGACTGTGTGACAATGGAAATTAAAGCTGAAGAGGGCATACAATATGTTCAGCACTTGATCAGGCTGGAGTGAAAGCGATTTATCCCAGTTCAAGTAGCGATGAAGTGTATGAAAACAGTCCTACATTTCAGGTTTTTGTCCAGTATTTTACCAACAAGAAGTCATATTATCCCATTCCAAAACACTCGTTGAGATTTTGGATATTCCCTTACTGCCACCACTACCAGCTGTTTCGATGAGCAATGGGCATCAGCATTTCATGAGAGAATGGGAAGAAAGAAATAATGGGAAGACCCTGCGACAAAGAACTGTGAGACAGGAGACTACCAAATACAAATCAGGCACACTTCCATTGAACATGTGTCAGAATGAAGAACAGATTAGAGAGAAACTACAGTTCGATGGGGCAAGTGAGGACAGGGAAGAAGCAATTGAAGGTGACAATTAATGGTGATGAAAGTGGTAGTGATCTGAATGATGATGAACTGACCAGACAAAACTTGCCATATTTAGAGAACCACTCGCTCAGGACGCAATATCTCGATCAACAAGAAGTAAGATGTGTAACTGTTTTTGTCTGTAGTGGCTCTGGATGAAATCCCAATTATACCAGTCTGTATAATTGAAATTATATAAACAAACGAAGTGAGAAATATATGAGAAAACATCAGGTAGAATTCCGCTTATTTGTGCTTCGAACCACTTTTTAACGCATAAAAATGCTTTCCCTAGTAGGGGCAGGTAAAAGATAGTCCCATGATCCTCTGCATCTTTTTGCCGCTGTGTGAGGAGAACAGAGACTAGGTTTGAGGGGTAGGACTCACATATTTCTCACTTCGTTTGTTTATATAATTTCAATTATACATGCTGGTAAAATTGGAATTATATTACACAAACTCCGTTCGAAATATATGAGAGAACATCAGGTAGAATTCAACGCCCTGACATGTAATGTGCAGAAAAAGGTGCAGGGTATTGAAGATCAAAAATAGCACCGCAGAAACTGTGACATCACAAGTCATTTTATATTGCCATGCCATATAAAGTGTAAGTAGAACAAGAAAATTATTTTAATTCAGAGTGAGCATGGAAATTAACCTTCTAGTAGAATTCAGAAGTTCCTAACAAAAGACCAATCTGGCATTTTCATAACATCATCAATTGGACCATTACTGTTCACTGCTGCCACTGATGAGGCTCCACGAACTGAGTGGGCCTTTAAAATGTCAGTGTCAATATAAGCATTCAGTAAGACCATGCGCAGCCATCGGCCTAGAGTGGGTGCAATGATAGGATTATGCAGTTTGACATAAGAAACAAACAAAAGGTCTGGTTAACTGGACATACGTTTTATATACCCGCAAAGTACCAAGGGTACAGAGACTCTCATAAAAACCAACATTTCCCAAATTCCAATTCGATACTGGTAAACTCTATTCAGGAAATCATATAATATTTTTCACCTCCCGCAATTAGCCTAGCTATTCGGGGCGGGAGGTGAAGAACAAAATAAATAAATTTACAAAAGGGTAATACCTTATCTACATTAAAGAAAAGAAAAGAATAGTAATAAGAAAGATAACAGTGAATAACATAGTGATAAATAACAATAACAATGCGTTTTTAAATAAATTAAGCTAAAGATTTTTGGGAAAAAACGATTTTATTGATTTCAGCATAGTCATATTGAGCTATAAGTAAATGTTTAAAAGTTACGAATTAGTTATGACCAGACTTGGTCATAAGTGAATTTCCTTCGGAACTGTTTCTCTAGGGACGTGGATAGCTCCTTTTGAGGCTCCCATGATGATTTTGTGGAACCGGGGTCATACCACGACTAGGTAGAGGCAGAGTTATTACTGGCCTGACCATTTGCTCGAGTTTCCTCGGGTGTTTGGAAGACGTTCGTCTCATATGTTATTGTAATTTGCTTAGCAATACATCATAGCTTTGCACGTGCCTTTTGTAGATAGTGTTAGAGGCATTTTGCAAGTAGTTAGTTACAGTTTTATCAAGATAAGGTACAGTGTTTATTTGGACTTTTTAGAATTTGGATTTTTACCTCTTGACATTTTGAGTTCAAGCCCGGAACCGATGTGTAAGTACGACTCTTTAATATTATACGTAAGATTTCTAGGTCTATGATTTAGTCTCTATTTTCTGTGGTTTTCAGAGAATTTAGTTGTTTAGAGCGTTCTAGCTTTTACAAGGCTCTATTGTCTTACTATATGCGTGACAATGCCTTATGCCTTGTTAGGATATCTTTTCTCTAGAATTTTAACTAGCCTTGTTGGAGTCTCGCCTTAGTTTTTGGCTACAGCCTTTAGTTTTTAGAAGGACTTTTATCTCGCTTGCGGTGGTAATCCTGCAAGCACGCCCACATTGTACTTCTGCTAGTAAATCGCTTAGCATTGGTTTTACTATGATTATCAGTTACCATTTATTAGCATTGGAATATTGTATGCACATATGTTTGATTTGTTGCATGATTTTGTGCCTTTAGCTTTTAGTAATAACTTATTGTAATGCAGAAACTATGAGATGACATGAGATGCTCGAAATGAGTGGAATCAACTAAACTAGCCGAACTACAGTAGCAGATACTCATCCTACGGGTCTCCCACAAAGTTGCTTTCAATTACCCAAGTCGCAAAAGATCTAGGCATTACCAAAAGATGGCCATGTGCAACTATACCTATTGTGCTACATTTCAGTATTGCCAGACAAATTTTAGTACATACTGTATTTGTATGCTTTGTGAAACGTGAATAGAATTCATGTTTTTACGTGAAACATGATTTAGTTTTTGCATTTTTACGTGAAACGTGATTGTTCACGATTCACAACACTCGAAAATAAGCACGAACATTAAATCCCCGAGGTATCCTCACCCAATCTGGTTTTACGGATTCCCGTGAGCTTGGTAATCCCTAGGGAGGATACGTAATGTTAAAACATCACTCTCGCTGCACTCTACTCCACAAACTTAAGAAGAGAAGATAGCAACGGCCCTTCCACTCAATCCTAATTGCTTGAAATTCTGTTAAAACACCGCAGTAAGAAGGTTTCCACCGTCTACTTCTTGGCGCTCGATCAACGCTCCCATATCTCTACTGAACAATGAGTGAATGGGATACCTTTTTTCTGTGAACGTAGAGCTGTTTTTCGAATTTTTCGTGATGCGTGAAACGAACAATCATTTTTGTGCGAGACTGTTTTCAGAAGAGGTATAGGGGACCCTCTGTATTAATGAATCAGTGAAAATTGTTACCAACCTCTTTCTTGTTCACAACACCACGAGGAAAGAATTCGGTCAAAGCAACGCACAGATCTGAGAGGTGAAACATTCTTGTTGAGACGATGTCGTGTAGCCGCCAAACAGGAACTGCATGGAGAAAGGTTCTTTTCAGCAAACGGTCAACTTCAAAGGCTGACGCCAATGGAGGCCACACATCTGAAAAATCCCTAGAACGAAAAAAAGGAACACATATCTCATTTTGTCATCATTGACATAGATGGTCTCGATTAGATTTTTGAGCAAGGATACTGTTAACTTTAAACGATAAGACAACCACCAAAACATCGAACCTTATTGGTGCACTAAAGAAAAATATATTTTACCGAGATCTAAGTAACAATAGCAGCATTATGACGCCATAGTCAATTTTACAAGAGACCGAATAATAACTCAATAGCTAATTACATAGAGTTATCTGTTTATCAATTTTAAAGTTTTGTAGAGCAAACGGGACTTAGCAAAAGAGGGGGGTAGGACATACAAGCAGATTCCCATCGATCCTCAAATACACTCTGGATAAGTACTATCTTTAGCAATATGTGTAATTCTTACTGTTTGGTAGATCGTTGAAACTCTCTTATATTCAGCTTCTGAGCTCCCCACCAATCCAGGCTTTCAGGCCATCCTTCGAATTTAGGCTCCTCAAAAGGTTTCGAATCTCCTCGTAAGAAATGTAAAAGTGGTATGGCCAAAAGCCATTCAGGATTGGATGTCCATGCCCGCCGCATTAACTCATTACAAAGGTTTTCAATTGCACTTGCGGCGATGCTGAAGAAACATAGCATTGTTCAAACATTAGAACCAAACCTGAAATAAAGCTATTCTTATCTTCTTGATGTAATTCCATCCTTGAGGATAGAAGATCAATTACGTTGGAGTTGCATTCGACAAATGCGGAGAGCCTCCCAAACACGAGGCAGCTTCACTTAGAGGCATTAGGTTATAAACAAGGTGGATAGTCACGTTCTTAATCAATCAAACATCTAGAGAGGAAACAAGCAAAGGAAAAGGAGTGTGCATTGACTCCCGTAGGAAAGCGAATGTGTATACGCACGAGACAGTTAATAGTTGTCTCAAAGCATTTTCAATCGGCATTTTAACAGACTTCCCTTAAACGAATCGATATCAAAATTACACTGGTAACTGGAAATGGATGAAAGTTGGTAAAATGTATGTTAAGGCAAGCGATATTTCCATGGAAACGACAAACAAATGAAATCGGTAAGACATGACTTTTGCGCGAACCAGATCTGGTATGAAAAAGTTAATACCAACGGCTTGAACTGTGGTGCATGGCAAGTAGAATAGGCAAGAATAAAAATGTTTGATGTTGAGAAAATTATTCTTTTTGCATATTAGTAAATGAACCGAAAGCTGAACACCCTTTTGAAGTTATTTTTTTAGGCCATGGAAGATTGGTTAGTTTTCTTCGCGATCTCAAGAACGACACTTTTTCCTAAGGTCACTCTCATTTTAATTTTTGGGTAATTTTCGATTTTTTCGAGCCGTTTCCTAGATTTTTAAAAAAGCCTTTTATCAATAGGTTTTTTTCTGAAACGTTAGTAATGTCTTCATGATAATACAAGCAGTTTTAGTCCAAAGTCTCATATATATTGATACATTGGAACATTTTCAAACTAATCATAAAAATTACAATTTCCTCGATTGTGATTGGTTTAAAAAAAATCCTATTTTCCACTAATTTAGTTGTCAAGTTGTTATCGAACAGCTTGTTATCGGACAGTTTGTTATCGGACAGTTCAATCACATTCAAAGTTGTAGTTTAAATCAACCAATCTCACTCTTGGTTTCAATCAACATAGAAACAGTGTAAAAACTTTTAATGCAAATTTCCCCGTTTCATACCTTGGTATTCTTCTTTTTCCGGAAATTGTAATTTTTAAACAATTATTGGATGAGGTTTCTGTGATATCCAGAATAATCAAGGTCGAATTAAGTCAAGAAATTGAATTGCCATAAAATGTAGTACAAGCTGCCAATCACTTTTAGTGAATAGGAAAATAAATAAGAGTGAATTTATTTCTGTCGGATCGAATTATAGGCGAACATGTTCATTTTACATTTTTGTGATGAACTTCAGTAAACTTGTTTTGTACTTTCGTTGCTCTGTTTGGATCTGTTTATCATCGCTAAAAGGTGAGTTCGATATATTTTTTTCAGGTATTGATTCTAGTTACAATGGATCAGTGCGTTTTGCCTTCCAATCGTGGAAAACGGAACATCTGGTTTCGATATTTATCGCTGTAAACTGCACACAAAACAGGTTTTATCTGCATACCACACACATAGTTTTGTTTTTCCCTTCAATAGGGTGTCATTTTTCGGTTTTGGGTCTTTTCACATCAACGATGTTTCAGATAATTTGAAGAAATTTGATTTTTTGACACCCGCCGCAGTTCATGCGAATCTTATTGTCAAGTTCTCTTGACATAAACATTTGTTTTATCCTTGTGTATTCTACTTGCCATACACCATAGTTTAATCCTGCTCCAGTGACCGATGCTGTTTACTTTACATTGTACTAAGTCATGTAGTTAACGCACAAGTTCATGGAGTTTATGGAACCCCTAAAAACGGCTCCCTGAACCTTGATCAAGAGCAAGTACTGATATTCATAAGTTTTCCTAAACATAAATCATCTTACTGCAATCTCACGCGTTACTTACACTCTGAACCCAGTGCTAAATTCAGCCAGTACAGCTTCATATGCAGAACACTTCTTCTCAGTTGGATCAGCTTCAAGTGATAAACAGCTCAGCAATAATTTCACCTCCTCTCCTTTTAATTCTATCGAGTACCTTTTGACCACCACTATGATGGCAAGCGAAGAAACTACAGCAGACACGTGTTCAGTTGATCCCACTTTACATTCATCCAAGATGTATTTGATGTTCCTCTCCATCTTTGGCCGCAAAAGGTCGGTTAATACCTGCAGAATAATTCAAATATTTAAGTACTTGCTTAAGGGTCAGTAGAGGGCTGTGGTATTATTCAGTTAAGAAATGGAAGGAACAAATAACATCGTGTAAGGTGTAATTTGAGGAACACTTGATATCAAGTAGAACAAACAAACTTAAACTCAAAATAACGAAGGATGTCAAGTTGTATGTTTAACTCAATCGGGTCATAAATGGCTATCAATTATAACTTATTTTGTAAGTATTACAATTAAGGTCGGCACACACGAGGGGACTAGTACCTGCAACTAGTTATCTGAAGAGTTTACACGAAGAGACTGGTTGCAGGGACTTGTCCCACGAACAGTTCATACGAAGTGTTTTGAGGAACATGTCGCAGGGACTTGTCCCAAAAGTTGTAACCAGTTTGATTTCGTGGGACTAGTCGCAGAGAATAGTCCTACCGTCAGTGTATCATGTTGTCGACCTTAAGCCTTACCAATATCCTTTTTTGAGCTGATAATTCCAAAGAATTTTTACTCTCAAACGTGAGGTAGCCATTAATGAAAAGGGTCTGTATTACAGAAACATTAACGCCTTAAAGGCTAATTCAATAAAATCCAACTACAACGAAAAATTTAAACACAAAAATTATAACCCGCCATCAAACAAATTACCTCTCGCACATCAAAATTGCTGGGTTGAACTTGCCGATGGTTGTTCATTTCTTCTATCCAAACGTTAGACAGGCAATTCACCACATTGTTCAGTTTCACTAACGCTTCTGTGGCATCCATTTTTTCAGCTGTCTCGTTTACAAAAAACCCCTTCCATTTTGGTAGGAAACATAGTAACGCCTTTGTGCGATACTCAACCGTCTTATCCCTGGTGAAATAATCCCACACTCTGTAAAACATGCTTTTGTCACCGTACACGTAGGCCACTCCGTCAAACTGGTTCCATGAAGCTGTAATGCAAGAACAAAACTTTAAATTAAGCATTTACGAAACTCGTATAAACTAGGGCCTTCAATTTGGGCAACTTCCTTCGAACTTTTTTCCCAGCTAAAACTTCCTTTTTGCTGTTAAGAAACAGTAAATACAATCAAAAATTGTGAAGTTTGGCACTTGCAAAGACAAACAGACAACACCCTTCGACAGTGTATAAACCGAGAGAGCCTGAACTCACAACTGCCAATTTGAGTTTAGCTTGTCTACAGCCAGCCACTCTCGATGATCTCCTCAAGAAAAACAGTATGGACAGGATGGATGGCGTCCACGATTTACTGTTGAAAGCGTGTTTACGCCACGTGCCTTTTTCCGGATGTTTGAAGGATGTCCGAGTGGTTCACCGATCAGTTACAGTTCACTATTTGTCAACCTGAAAATTAACCTCCCACGTCGGGAAGGAGGGGGAGCGGCGGACTGTGTAGTTATGTGCAGCCCAAAGGGTATGGTTTTTCAGACGTTTCGGTCATAAGTAGGGTATCGATTTTGCACAGTTTGCTCTTAAATAGGGTATGGCTTTTGCATTTCAGTGTTGAATGGGGCATATCTATTTTAAAAGAAGCCACTTTTTTCATTTTATTATCGAAAAGACCGTGAAGTAAACCTTTGTTATGTTCATAAGGCGCTTGCATATATCTGACTGGCAAGGTCAAGATTTCCAGTGATTCTCTTGGTCTATCGCAACAACTTCCACATTTTAAAAACAAGACTGCGTGCGATTTGAGGACTCAACACAATCAGATCGCGTGTAATTATACTTCCGACTGTGCGGTTAGCCGACGGGTTATAAACACGCTCTTCCCTCCCCACAATTTCAGATAAACGCTACAATCGAAATTGCAGTTAATTTTAGACTCAATGAATGACATACTTTGGCGTTCATCAGAGTGATCAAACTGCTCATATGTCGCTTTTTGCACTCTCATTTTAGCGAACACAACTCATCATCTTCCACCGTCTTCCTTATGTATTTCCGGTCAACAAAACGCACGTTTAAGTAAAATGATTTGTCCCAAGGAAAACAATCACTTTTGTTTCCCGAGACCCTCAATGTGCGCCAAGGGAACGCTATGGGGAACACTGAGGGTTGAGAGGAAACCAAACTCACTGTTTTCCTTGGGACTTGTCATTAAGTGTTATACCTCCCAACACAACAATAGAACAATCTGCGAAAAAAAATTGTTTGACGACAGCTGGCACACAAATTTGCTGTAGTTTCAGGGTGCAGGATCTGATCACGTGAGAGTCGAAAGTTCAAGTTGTTTTTTCCCTTGGGAGTTAGTGAATTTTGTTCACCCAAGGGAGTAAGTGAGTTTTGACAAATGATATGTACACGTGACACGTTTCCTCTAATCGAAAAATGTGTTTGAGTTGGCAGGTATAACAAAGGTAATTAGTTTCTGTTAAATATTTCTTTGGTTTCGTCGGTGTGCAAGTAAGCTATTTATCAGCTTGTAGTTAATAAAGGTAAACTGACTGTCGTTGCGAGTTAGCTAGGTAGTTAAACTTGTTTCCAGTGCCCGGCGTAACACCTTTTGGCTCCAAAAGTCGATTTTGGCAGCGTCAGAGCGCACTTAAATTCGTTAAGAATTAAGTTCACCACCATGTTTGAAATTATAATTTTAGAAATAACAAATGTGACTGATAGTCTGCATTCACCATTTCAGAGAATGGAAGGGAAGTCACTAAAAGTCCATCCGACCCCAAGAATACGGCAACTGGTGCTCCTTTAGACTTTTCAAATTCACTCAAGAAAAATAAATAAGACACCTTTTAAGCAATAGTCTTTTAATGTCATCAAGCAATAGCCTTTTTAATGTCATCAAGAGAGAACATCTCATCGATGGCGTAGTTTTCTATCACCAGTTATTCATAAAATCGGTAACCAAAATAAACATTTCAAGTTTTTCTCACTGAAGTGATAAGAACAATAAATGACAATAATATTTACTTACCTCCTGGTTCGATACGTTTCTCTGGGATTTTAAGAGATCGGTTGACAACACTTTTGGGGCCGTACCTTGGTGTAAACTCGGGTAACTGCTCCCAGTGAACATCTCCTTTTTTGACCACCACGTATTTGTAGTAAGTTCCTTTGCGAGCCCTCTCAAGACTTAATGTGAACTGACCACGAAAAAGCGTCAGTTTGTCTTTGTCTTGGCTTTCGTTAACTCTGCATTTCAAAGAAAAACAAAGGATAAGTAAATGTGAGTAGGACGCCATTGCGATCTTACTTGAATATGCCATTGTCAGCCTCATGTTACATAAGAACTGGGGAATGCGATACGTTGGTATTTATCACAATAAGTCTGTTAAAATAGTGGTCAGACTGTAACTCAAAACACATACTTCTCCGAGTCGGAAACATAGAATAAAGGCCTGGCTGGGGTATTACATGGAAACCATAGCACGCTACAGCTGAATTTCCATAATCTAGAGGTACCCGTATTATAGAGGTGTCCGCAGGGAAAGGTTTGAGTGTAAATGATACTCACTCCACTGTTCTCATATCAACACAATTCTGTTGAAAGTCGCCCAAATCCACGCCATGTGCCCGAATAAAAAAACTTTCCTCCACCATTTTAAAATTTGAAGAAAGCAAAACGTGGAACACCACAGTCACCCCAGCTTCTGGTTCAACCTGTTGGAGACTTGGAGGTGGCTGTTTTCTGTAAAATAATGCGTTAAAAACTCCTTTAGCAAACATGTTAACAGCAAATTAAAGAAAAAAACCTCACTTTCCAATGCTTAGAATAACCATACAAAATGTTCCCTCTTATACGATCTTTTAAAATGTAATCTTTTCCAGGCTTACTGATCATGAAGTAACTCGCGAAACAAATGCGCGTGTGTAACGATGGTAGCGGGAGAGCAGGGTTATATAAGAGAAAGGAAGACAGGACCTAGGCGAACCTTAGTACTGTCTTAAGTTCATGTGTTTTGCCAAAATCTGAGTGCTTGGCAGGAGAGCTAGACACAGCAAAAAGCATAACAAGGACGATTAAAATTTGTACTTATTCGTTTCCTTGTTTGTTTGGTCGTTTGCTGGTTTTCTACACTTACGTCGGGGCTTCGTTCTTTGTGTTTTTTCCCTTGCCGCCTTTGTTCTTCTTGTCCTGTGCCCCTGATGTTTCTTCTTTTGGAGTAGCAGTCCCACAACTATCCTCACTACTCTAATAATATCAAAACAAGTCTAGCTAAAATTTCAATTCTTATACATAAATATCTATCCTTTATCACAAAATTAACGAATTCATATTAAATATAAGTACATTGTAACAATGCGAACAAAACCAAGTATT
>Ga0126337_10002609_pt1 | contig 11539 bp, 7 predicted proteins | sample DipCmetagenome_FD_92527 | JGI IMG/M metagenome (GOLD analysis project Ga0126337, IMG submission 92527) | Coral microbial communities from La Bocana,Puerto Morelos, Mexico - Diploria C A metagenome | ecosystem: Host-associated > Invertebrates > Cnidaria > Coral | place: La Bocana,Puerto Morelos... | reverse complement strand
TTAGTTCATGGTATTGCAATGACGTCATGCACCCACTTTAAACGTTAACTTTTCTTATAAAGAAAGATACAACGGATCGACCAATACCCTTGTTTCGACGACCTCCAATTCATATAGAGCATATAGGTAATCTTGATCTTGCAAATGGTTTGTCTCCACAAAATTAGCATTTTAAAACCCTTTTTTTTAACCAATGTCACACTTCAATTTCTTAACCTACAGCTTTGCAAACTATTCTATGTGCAACGCAAGCTGGTTAAAGGATTGCGATCAAACGATCAAATAGTCAGTTATTGTTTTCGGTGGAACCAATTTTAATACATTCACACGTTAAAATTGTCTTTCTGCATCGTCCTTCTGATCAATAAGCCATCCAAGTTATGCGTGTTATTAAAAAAGGCAATCGAAGAACACTATTTTTAGCGTAGACCACAATAACATTCTTTCGAACTGACCTGATATTTCGTGACCAGAAAATAGGTCAATGAAATTATCGATCGCGTGTATAGGTACCAAATTAATTATATGCTGACGACTTGAACGTAAGGTCAAGCCATGTTTTTTATTCTGACATTCTACAAAATATTCTCCTTGGTTATTACTTAGTGTCGAGTATCAACTTGTTCACCGTTATTGTGTCAAGCTAGGATCATTGTTGTTACGAGCCAAAAGAGCGTCTGCGTAGAACGCTACATTGTTTTCACACTTTTCAGCGCTTCTCATAAACATTTGGTAAATCTTCCAGGGTTATTTGTTTCCCCTGTAAATGATTTTTTGTACTTTCAACTTGCACTTCTAGTAGCTTACGATTTTCTGAAAGTTCTGCTGCTCTTCGGCCCAATGGCCTTTGAATCATTGGAGGGTTTTGGTTTGAAGTGGTTGCGCCGTATCAAACTTTTGGTTTGAATTTTCGGCTTCTATTGCATACAGATTTTGTCCTTTTATAGCATTTTCTATTGTTTGAAGGAAAGGGCTTCTATTGTTCGTAAGACAAAGGTTAGGAATCACCGACGCGTAACTAGCTCACCGAGCGCGAAATTCAAAAATCTTCGGAAGCGATAAGTGCTAAAAACCCAGCCTTTGTGGGGGAGGGTGCGGTAATGATTTGAAGTGTTTAATGAATAGAATTCAAACACTCCTAAACTAAATACAAGTCAGCTAGTCTTTTTCCGCATAGTTATAACCTTTTAGCGCGTCATAAATTATGAACCCCCGCCTAAATCCCTTCCCACACATCGCTTAACTTTTTATTCACACTTGGGAAGATGGAAACCGAAGCGTTGAACACAAAACCTCGCTTAACTTTTTATTTAAACCTCAGAAACTCGTAAACATTCAAACCGCACGACGCTTTGAACATGAGCCACGCTTAACTTTTGGTCAAACTTGTGAACATTGGAACCGACGCTTTGAACATGAAACCTCGCTGAGCTTTTTATTCAAAGTTGCTGCTTAACTTCAAGTTTATCAAACTTGAAGTTGTTGCTTAACTTAACTTTATCAAACTTCAAAGTTGTTGCTTAACTTCAAGTTTATCAAACTTGAGAACATTCAAACCGACGCTTTGAACACGAAACCTCCCATAACTTGTGAACATTCTAACCGACGCTTTTAACTCGAAACCTCGCTTAACTTTTTATTCCAACTTGATACGAACATGAAACCTCATGGAATTTCCGTCGTGTTTTATCTTTTACTTTTGCTGGCTCACGATCAGGGGTCAGCCTAACCAAGAGGAACGTCGACAAGTAATACTGCTAAAAGAAAGACATTTATCCCTTGTAGGCTCCCGTGAGGAACCAAAATGTCATCAGTGTAAATTTGCCGACTGGATCCGACTTCTAATTTCGCGACACCGAGTAGAAAACTGAATCCCTAAGGACGGACAACAAAGGCTTCATTGTCTTTAAAAATCCCAAAAATCCCATGGGAGAGACAAACTTCACTGCTTATGGTGGGGCCAGTTTTAGTCAGGGTGCTTAATACATAGACTGTTCAAGAGTTTGCAATATTTCATTCCATGTGTTTTTAGTAACTGATAGTTTTTCTTTGCAGAGTATCGCACCATCGTTATCATGGATCGGACAAGTTTGCTTGTTACTGTGGTACTGTTGGCCTTGATCGCAAACCACATAGGTATGTGTACTGTTGCATAACATAATTATACGATAAGATGATAAAGGGGACAGGAACAGCGAGAAATCTCCATAACTGATTTGAAAGCATCTCATCTACCAGGAGAGTAAGGCATATGGGCCCATCGATCCACAGTAGGGCTGACAAAATTTGTTCGGCTCTGCCAAAACTCACTGCCCAGTTCATTCTTTAATTAAAGCAGCTAAGAAAAACACAAATACACGCTCGTAATATCAGCTACAAATGTAGCAAACTAATAATTGAGGCCTCACTCAATGCAAAAGTAATTATAAGTAGCGATATTTGTTTCTTTAAAACTATTAAGGACTTTCAGGATATTTCTGGTTTCAAACACCAAACTGGTTAATTCTTCACAAAATTAAGAAAAAAAGACTAACAATGAGCATGTTAACTGAATAAATATTCCGTTTTATTATATGCCTAGCTCCATGAGAGGGCAAGATGAACCGAAACTCGCGCTGTGATTGGCTACCCGAGCGGGCAAGATGGAGCTATCTTGCCCGCTCGTGATACGGGCTTTGTCCCGCAAGGAAAATTTATCAGGTTTTGGTGTTTTATCCCATATAATAAATCCTTTATTGACCAAGCTTGTTAGGTCAAGATGGCTGGATATTGGCCTCGTTCTTTTTTTGCGTGTTTATGGACCTCGACTTCGTCTCGGTCCATAAACACGAAAAAAAGAACTTGGCCAATATCCAGCCATCTTGACCTCACGCTCCTCTCAAACTCATTAATAATTCATTAAGTTAAACAAAGGAAATCACAACCGTGAAGGAGGTTTGGATTCCCGGTCTTAATTAGCATAGATTTTAACGATTTTACTTCTCCGTTTACCCCTTAGTTTTTGTTTCGATTGAGAAGATACATCAAACACTCGAGACCGTGTTTCATCGGCTATCCAAACACCTCGAATTTCGTCAAAAATACTCCGCTTCGCGTGGTATTTTCAACTATCTTCTCGGTGTTTGGATATCCCGATGAAACACTGTCGCTCGTGTTTGATATATTACTTGGTCAATAACCCATACTTATTGCGTAAAGGAAGGATGCACTGTAGTTCAGTCGACTGGATGACTGGATGATTGGATGACTGAATGACCCAATGACTGATTGACTGAATTGGCTGAGTCTCTGGAAAGACTCACTAATTAATTCTCGGCTGGTTGATTAATCGAGGCACTAATTTCGGGTTGAAACTACAATATAGCACGAAGTTGCCTGACATATCATACACGCTAGGTTATATTATAATGCAAATGAGAAAAGTTAATAGCGAAAAGGGTATTTAAGACTAGCTTCAATAAATGAAACCACTCTCAATGATCGCGGAAAGTGGTTTACTAATCACACTAAAACGTGTTACACATGGGCAAGAAAAAAAAGTTCAAGAGCAATCTGGCTTTTCACATTGCTGGCAGTGACAGGATTGATATGCGAAAGCGGACAATAATTCGAACTAGCAATGGTAATGTTACGTTAAAAGGTTCGAACTCTCATTTATCTCCTAATACACACAAGTTTAGTTCTAGTTCAATATATTTTGAATTTCATTACAAGAAAATAGCTGGGTATACAGTTTATCTGTACGTGTTTAATATCAAAAGGCACCCCGTTTTTTTTCTGCGACAATGACTAAGCACAGTATTTATGGGATGTTTGTCTACATAGGAACACATAGGGCGACCCTAGACCATCCTAGATTCTAGTCGCCAACCTTTTTATAATAACATTACGCTATTTTATATGTTGCATAAACTCGCTTTCGAAAGAGCTAATCCCTATTCATCTACTCTTCTAAAAGAGATCATTGATTGACAGCACTTTACACAGTACTGTTATGGTCAACCTCGCCAGACACCAAAGCTGCCTTTTCCTCTTCTCCGGTATTTTTGTTGAGGTCTTCTTTAGCTTCATTTCCGCTTGTCGCAGTCGGAGTATTTTCAATCGTTTCAAGAGTGGGTTGGTTTGCAGTCTCGGGAAGCGTTAAGCACAGCAAGCCACACAGGAGGGCGTTGGCTCCCATAACGGCAAAAGGCAACAGGCGGTGGACATTGTCCTACAACAGGTATGATGAAAATTATTTTCCGATTTGTCCGAAAAACAAAGCAGAAATTTATTCATATCTTTAATGGCAACACACACTAAAATTATGAACCGCGTCTGACCTGATGGATGCAGTCAGCAATGTATAAAGTATTTACACAATTAAGAAAAGCTGATAAAACAGTTGGGAATTCATTTTGACTTCATGAGTAATGTAGTACAAGGATGTTGGAATCCATAATTCTAAAGACAAAGTATTACAAGATAACGAGAAGTAACGTTAAAATCTAATTACTGGCAGAACATTATTCTATTCTGTGCTTCGAGAAATCCGTAAACCTGTCGACCTACCAGACTTTGTGTAACAATATGAAAATCTGCTATACAACACGTGACAGGTTGCACATGATTGGCTAAGCCAGACAATTCGACGTAAAGGGATCACGTACAGGAAGTGACCCATGACAGGAATAGACCTGCTTTATTCTCTCTTCAGAAGTATTTAAAACGTGTCTATAATTGATACATTAACCATACACATTTATAAATGTTTGATATACGAACATCCTGGATAGAACACTGGAATTGCTGCTCAAAACTACTTACCAAGTAAACTATATACGGTGAACAAAACGCTCCAATTCTGGCTGCCCCGGTTGATGTTCCCATCCCAATATTTCTGATAAACAAATGTTCTCAAATCAGGACAACATCATTTCAAAACAAATTCTTCCACTAAGGTCTCTGAATGGACTTGGAAGAAAAGTGGTACTTAGTTGGTGTAGAGGTCACAATAGACATCAAACGATGAGAACAAAAGGGCAAAAGAAGGAAAACAATAAGCAAAACTAACAAACATTTGTGAGGCGGTGAGAGTTCTTAAATTGAGACCTGTCTTGTTTCTTATACACCAAGAAGGAGCCAGAAAAGTAGGCTTACATTAAGACAGAAACAAATAGTCTTAGGGTACATTCAGACTCCGTCAGTCGAGTCAACAGACGTGTGGTAAAGCTAAATGTTATTATCAGTCACATCAGAGTATGCCAAAAACTAATTTCTCCCCACTTTTAAGTAAAACACATTAATTAAAACTAAACTGACTATTACTGGCTCCCGTGACTTGCAGGATTTAATTGCATTAATTTATTCACATGATTCTTTTTATTGTGTTCTTACGTCATATCAAAAAGTGGACGATGAAATGAATAAAGATTATCATCTGACCTCATAACTGTTGGAAATAATTCGGCGGAGTAGACGTACGCCAAATCAAATGCTATGGTAATGGCAACTTTGGCAAAGACCATGGAGAAAATTATTCTTCCAGCTAGCATTCCTTTAGGACAATACAAGAGAAAATAAATCAACTTGGGAAATCTGAAGTTAAAAACATGCTAGTATTAACGACATTAAATACGTATACATAAAAAAATACAACAATTGTAAAAATAAATACTCCGCTAACTTTTCCACCCTCATCCCTAAGAAGATAATATCTGAAAAGAAGCACATATTACGTGCCGAGGGAACTCCCACATGGAAAGATCAAGGGTTTGAGAAAAACCCTAAGAGGTACCAAGGTCTCATTTTATGGGCGTGGCTCATATTTGTTTTGCCTCGAAGAAGTACCAATTCTAAAGCAACAAATTATCTCCCGTCATATTTTTTGTTTAGCTCAGAGGTAAAGAGGTTCCGCACAAACTCCCGCTGAAGACCTTTTCAGGCTGGAAATTCTTAGAGGTACTGAAGCTGCATTTTTAACCCCTTTCATATGAGGGTTCCCTCCACTACTCCCCCTCCCCATCGTAATAACGTACGGTTTTTCATTTTCCTCTCTGGCATTAATATCGCATCAGTTACATGATAACGATATACGTGTGTTTTTATGTCTTTTCAATTTTATTTAAATAGGGTAAACTGGTAAGAGACCAGATTAACGGAGATCATTTGACTTAACAAACCTTTGTTGGAATTGTCGTCTGTGGTGAACAGTACTGCTCCAACAGAAGAAACGGCCGCGAGGATTAGACTTGTCACAATGACCTTTTTCCGACCAAACCTGAAATTCAAAATTATACCCATTCGTACTGCCTTGTGGTGTAATGCCGTTGGAGATAAAAGTTCAGTTGAAACAAATTAAATTCACGTAAGAACATGAAACATGAACTGGGGAATAAGGAATCGGTAAACATAGTTTTATAAGCAACTTAGACAGTGTCATAAATCTTCCAGATTGCCCGAAAATCGAAACCTTGACGGCTGAGGGCCCCAGTTCATTAATTTGATTGATTGATTTGATTTATTGGAGTAGTGAAAACTCTCCAGACGTCGAAGGCCGTAATATAACATCGTATATGATGCGACTAAACTAGTAAATAAAATTGAAAGACTGTACATTTGAGTAGCGGGATAAACTAAGATTTACAGAGAGTAACATTCATCGTACTTATGCCCGCGACTTGCGCACTTGATTTTCTTGCTTTCAATTTATTGATTTTTTTTTACAAAACAATTTAAGCAGAAGCCCAAGTACTATGAAGATCACAGCTACAAAGCTACTAGGTTAATTCCAAAGACAAAATTTGCGAAGGCGGGAAATTCTCTGACTGTTACTTGTTCCCTCATATTTAATGCAAAATTCTTTACCTGTTAGACGACCACACGATGAATGGCAGGCAAAATATTTCTATAAAACTTGTGAGGAAAAAGTTCAGGTACAGGTTTCCTCCAACATTAGGAGTGCTGAGGTATACACCGTAATAAACCATCCCAGATACGAACCTATAAAAACAGAAAAACATATACCTGTTTTACGACCAGGACTTTGTCAAGGTTAGGAAACTTAATTTCACTAAGAATGAAAAATAAATAGGATAATAGCCGACTAGCAGCTATATAATGTACAAAGACAAATCAATACGGACCGATGCCTTAAAATGCAATTGCCCATTACACTTTGTTAGCCAAGCGGCCATTGGCCGAGCGTGGTTCCTTCTCTGTCCTTGGTTTATTTTTAACCGCACCGCCATGGGCCGAGGACAGTTTTTGCTCTGCAATGGGTTTATTTTTTTTATTATTATTTTTCTCCGTTTTGTCGGTGACCAGAAACAAACTTCCACATTGCCAAATAATCAGCGGGACTTATGTTGTTTATTCACCGCGCGGCCATGGACCGAACGCTGTTGTTGCTCTCCACCTGGTTTATTTGTTTATTTTTTTAACCGCGCGGCCATGGGCCGAGTGTAGTTCAAGTTATTAACCGCGCGGCCGTGGGCTGATCGCGGTTCTTAATCTACACCTGTTTATTTTTAACCGCGTGACCATGGGCCGAACGCGGTTCTTGCTCTGCACCTGGTTTAGTTTTAGTTTTTTCGGTTACACGTCACAAAGCTCCACACGGTCAAACAGTGTTCGGGACTTTCTATCACACTACCTGTGATGTTTATTTGCAAACTGTTGAACATTAATGTACGGAAAATGTTACGGATATTATTCCTTTTATTGTGTATACATTTTTGGTTTTATCGAAGCGTTGGACCCGAAGACAAATTTAATACAAGTATTACGTCAGGCATCGAATGCGCTGACGTTGCAGCTTTCACTTTTGCTCGTGGTGTTTACTTTGGAAGTTTATGTCGCCAGAGGTGACGGTCAATAATTTATTTGCAATTTTCAGTGAAGTCTTTGGCGAACCAAGTTTAGAGATTTGAAGGAAAATTAATATTTCTGCCGAAAGAAACAAGAACGTGCTCCAACTGGAAGCCGATTTATGTCAACATTTAGGGAAAAAAACACGACCGTTCCAAAATTAGCCGTGGATAGCCTAAACCTAGGATTGTGTAAATCGTCCACTCGGCCAAATCGGTAACTTTGATGTTTAAAAACTGTTTAAATTGTTCCACTAAAACAGTAAAATACTGAATCAAGAATGTCATTAGCAGTGTATCATTAGCAGTGTTGTTCAAAGTTGGCACCAGAAATGTACATGACAAAAGAAACAAAATGTTACCGTTGTGCCGTTGTCATGACAAATAGTAACTGCATTACCAACAACTTGATGGGTACATACCAAAGATACCACGACAGCAACGACTTGTGGGCCATCTTTTTGGACGAGAATAGGTCACGCAGATCTCCCATTCTAACCTGTTTTTCTGGTTCGTGTTGAAGTTTGTCTTCTGGCATTTCTTTGCCGTTCACTTCTGCGATTCGGTTGAGAACCTCTTCAGCCTCGTTTAGCTTTCCTTTTAACACCAACCAGCGAGGAGATTCTCTGGTGATGCTAGCACGTCAAAGGGATATTAAAGATTTGTTATAACTCCTCAAGTTTAAATCCAACCTAAATTTCCAAATTCATTTGTATATAACAGCCATAATGAAAGATTGTAATGGGATGTACCCAGATATCTTTACAAAGATACTTATAAACTAGAAACAACCAACGATTTGGAAGTGCGGGCTAGCACATTTTAAGTTGAGAGATTTTTAATATAAGTTCCCATTGCCAAATTTTTCGAGTGTTTACGTGAAGATATTTGCCATATTTGCCGAGTATTCTCGTATTAAATGAACATGGTTGGTGTTTTCTTCTTCGGTTTCACTATAGTAAGTAGAGGGGACTCTACTAGCTATGGTTCCACTGTCAGTTCGCATGGCCTCTCTAATGAAGTTTTCATCGCTTGCTATTCTTCTATTGGCATCATGGCGAAAACTGAGTATTCTTTCAAACTGTTTCTTTAAATTTTTAATCGTTTCAATGTACCAATGTAGCACCAAAATCGAGCTATTGCGTGCAAAATAAGTTGCGGGCTCTTCTTTAACACAATCGTAAGAGTGCTCGATACAAATGCATACATGCAGAATGAAATGCTAATTTAAGAGTAGGGACTACAGTTACTCGAGTTTTACGCTTCAAACTATCACCATATTTAATAAAGATGGATTTAAAGATCGTTATAAAAAAAACGCTACTTACACCGAGTTGAAGCACGTTAAAAAGATCAATTTAGGAAAAAGTATTTAAAAGCATAAATGAACATTGTTTTTCCCTGGAAATTGCGTCTACTGTGAATAAATAAAGAAGTAACGGAAACACTTACAACCAGCCGAGAATAATGGGAATACATGGAGCTCCAGTCACGATGGCTAATGTTCTCCAGTCACGAATAAGGTATGCAAGCAGGACCAGGAACAGCAGGGATAAGGTCCAGCAGTACCACAATGACACGCCAATCATACTACGATGACGAACGCCAACCATTTCAGTCACTAACACGTATATCCCAATGCTTGCACCGCCTGCAAACATGCCGAAAGTTAGTGAGATAGTGATGCTTTTATGATTGGGAGATTGGGCAAATGACGAAGAAGAAGAAGAGTATTGGAAGTAAGTACGCAAGTATTGTTTAATTAGTACTTCCTATTTGAGTTATCTGATATTTTCATTTTATTTCATATTTGACAGACGTGTGTGTGTTTTGGTGCCTTTTCACCGATGCGCTTTTGATCACCTGGTATTGTAAAAAGCGCACTATAAATCAATAATTATTATTATTAAAGTGCCTATGACATGAAAAATAATTGCAGCTTATTTCACAAGCTTTTCCAAAAAAATAATAATGATATTTTCCTTTTTGGAATATCTTTTTTCGTTTTAGAGATATTGACGTTTTGCTATTGTGCAAATTTGGAAAGTTATGACGTCACAAGGTGTGCAACGAAAATTGCAAAATACTGAATAAAGAATATCTCTGGAAATATAAAAGCAGTGTTTTTCAAACTTGACACCAGAAATGTTTATCCCAAAAGACACAAAACGACACCTGTTGTGCTGTTGCCATGACAACAATTGTGCCGCTGGTCCTGTCTTAATTAAAACCACAATTCTCAGTTTTTGTCTTAACCAAGGACCATCTATTCCCGTCAATCTAATGGTGAGAGTTAAGACAATAAGGTTACCAAGTCTGTTACAAACAGGACTCCTCTGTCCTACTTAAAGGTGTTAAAAATGAGGACATTTGGTTTTTGACAGAAAGAGACTGGAGCCAAGAGAGTTTCCATGACAACAACACTATGATTATTATTTAGTTTCTTTTGTGATGAAGATTTCTGGTGTCAAGTTTGAAGAACACTGCTTTTATATTTCCATATTTCTTTATTCAGGTTTTTGCAATTTTCGTTGCACACCTTGTGACATCATAACTTTCCAAATTTGCATAATAGGAAAACGTCAATATCTCTAAAACGAAAAAAGATATTCCAAAAAGGAAAATGTCATTATTATTTTTTTGGGAAAGCCTGTCAAATAAGCTCCAATTATTTTTCATGTCATAGGCACTTTAATTAATTAATTATTAACCGATGAGGAAACTTTGTGATGCTTATCATAAGGAACTTGAATCTCACTAGCGTTCAATCCTGGACATAATGATGACGATGAGGATGATGATAATTATAATGACTATAATTAGGAGGAGACGGAGTAGAGGAAGAAGAAGGACAAGGAGGAGGTCGAGGATGAGAAAGGGGAGAAAAAGGAGGAGATAACGAAGTAAAAGAGGAACAGGAGTCGGGGCCGAGCTGGAGGAGGGGAGAACAGGGATATAAGCCACTGGAAAGAGGAGATGATAAATAAACACGGCAAAAACAGTACGTTTAAAAGGGAGACTCTTTCAACTATTTGCCCTTTGTTGTGCAATGTTATTTATTAAGAGGGATAATCTGTTATTCATCTTGCATGATTACTTACCTACACCAAATCCGATGAGAAAACGGAAGACAGCAAACAACCAATAGGCATGAGGAAAACCGGTGAGAAGGCTGAAGACACCGATAATGAAACCATACACATAAATTGTAGGACGCCTGCCAAGTTTGTCTGCGAAAGGACCAACAGATATTCCACCGAGTAGGAAACCCAGAAAAATCATGGACGACGCTATAGACACGTAGATTGCCTTATCGCAGACGAGGTCAAACTAAAATGAGAAAACAACGACAATACCAGATATAACTTAAAACACCTTAATAAAGTTGCTGTTATATGATGTCAAAAGATTTACTTTAGGCTTGGTGAGCTAATTTCTGGAATGGGTGATGGGTAGCCCTACGATCATAGTATCCCATCCAGGGAGGACTAGGGACACTTCTAGTCTCTTCTTTCAACAGAAAGTACGAGTGGCCCCGGTAGACAACCAATCGGCTGGACCACAGACTGTATTCTCTATCTTACCTCAGTCGCTACAGATGTGTAATCATCAGTAAACACCCACTCGCTTCTATTGAGATCGCATCTCCTTTTGTCAGACGGTGGCAAGGACGTTTCGTTAAAGAGGCACTG
>Ga0126337_10002608_pt1:0-10000 | contig 11539 bp, 4 predicted proteins | sample DipCmetagenome_FD_92527 | JGI IMG/M metagenome (GOLD analysis project Ga0126337, IMG submission 92527) | Coral microbial communities from La Bocana,Puerto Morelos, Mexico - Diploria C A metagenome | ecosystem: Host-associated > Invertebrates > Cnidaria > Coral | place: La Bocana,Puerto... | reverse complement strand
TTGCGGAAAATCATCAGTAATCTTTATCATGCCGTAAACAGGAGTCCTCAGGTCAATGATAGAAGTAACTTCGTTATCATCTTTGACCTCGTAAACTTTGAACTCTATTATAAAATTCGCGACACCTGAAAGTAACGGTTTAGATTCGATGACCTGAACGAAACGGCTTACAGTTAAGATCTTTCTCGACAACGGACAACTTGTAGCTATTTCACCCGGCAAATGAGATAGAAAATTATATTTCAAATAAATAAAACAATGAAAACGAAAAGGATATTATTATTAATTACAAAAGTTAATCTTTGACTATCATAGTTCTTAGGACTGACGAACAAGGCTGTTCGCTAGTGGTGCTGGTCGTCAAGGCCATTTCCTTTCGCTCTCGACCGACACTTTAATTTTTTTCTGAAAATAGCCACTCTCTTTGTTTTGTCTTGTATTAACGTTTATATGGTGAAATGTTTCATGAAAGAATAGCAAATCCAAACATCCTCGATACACTTATGTTGCTTCGATCATTTCTGCACGTACGGTGTAACAGTTTCCTGTGATGTAAACGAAACGCCTTCTAAGTTCTTGCACGTTATATTTTGTACACAAAAAGCCTAAAATAAAAGAAGATTTGTAGTGATTTAACAAATGAACACAAGGAAAGAAAGCTTTTCTTTCTTCTTTTGCTTGAGTTATTAGTTTTATGGCTTATCTTGGCTGAGAGGGCTGTAAAGAGAGATTGTGAGAACTAGCTGGAATTTGGCTTTCATAACTCGGAGGATGGAATTTTACACTGGGACGGGGATTTTGACTGGGACTTGATGACAGGTTTACAGCACTTATGGGATAGTCACTAATGCATGTTATTCAGTTCTCATCATTGAGCGCTATATACGCGCCTCGTAGATCATCTATCATCTGATCTCCAAGGCACCCTCGGGAAACAATTGTTAAATATTCCATGATTGCTGAGCCAATGAAAACTCATTCAGTTTTAGTATCCTATAATCCAGGTTTTAAATAAAAAAGTGTAGTCTATCAAAAAAATGTGGTGTGGCCTTGAAATATTAACTGAAACCAGCTCCTCAAAGAAGACGGGAAGCAGAAATATTACCTGGGTGTCTGGTTGCTAAATTGGAGCAGATTTTGACTCACCTGAGCCAGTGTCTGTTAATGAATGACGAGGTTGAAATGACGCCATTATGTTTTCCTGTTCCCTATTGTAAAAGCACTTGACGACGTAGTTGTGGTCATAAGCGAAAGTTGCCGGCGAGGTGCCGGACCCAGCTTCTGCCTTAACCACAATTTGAAATTCATATTCAAATTTGCTGTTGTCGGGAGTTGCAGACGGGTCGCCAGGAGCACAGGTTTTGACGTTAATATCGGAGTACTGTACCAGGCCACTGTCTTTATCAAATGTCGGCTCGCATCCTGTAATACTGTTTAAACTCCAAGTACTTCCGTCAGAGGGATTTTTCCATTCAGCAATATCAGGTATGGAGATCTCAAAACTGATTGATTCGGCGTCATCGCAATTTATACTTTTCAGGGTACCAACATCTTGACCTGTACAATGTAGGAATATAATTTATGTTTAGTTAATTCCTGTTTCAGACGTAATGGGCGCGTTTCACGTGATTTGACTGCTAAAACTCAAATGATTGACGTGGTGAAACTCGCAAGTTCCTTGGAAGGAATCAGCTGTTCCCTCCTCCTGCATGCTGCTTCCTTTTTGCTGCAGTCTCTTACAAACTGTACTTATATATTTTGGTATATGATCGAAACATCTGGTAGAAAGTTGCAACACATCGTCGACAAATGCAAAGAACCATCTACTCCACAACACAGATACAAGCTTTAGCTAAGATACTCATGCATGCCAAACATGAAATCTATCATCTCGTCACACAACAAACTCGTTTTTTTAAAAGCAACTACACCAACACAGCAGCCCGACACCTGCAACAAAAGATAGAAACCTGATTGCCTACTCGAAGGAACACGCCTCAGGCAAATGTCACCTATAAAGCCACAGTGACAACCAAGAAAGAAACAGACTTACGTCGGACTAGCAACAAACTTTAACGAACGTTACACAACCATCAGACATCCTGCACTTCAGTTGCAAGACGCCAAGAAGCCGTTTCAAATTAACTGAAGAGTTCTAAAAAATATTAGCAAAAATATAATAATTGTCTGTACGACAAATTCGTCATCATTTGTAAAAAAGAGCTGTGTAGCCTTAACAGACGAAATAACTGAGCGAGTTCAAGCCTCACAGAAACCGATTTCAGGATACTTCAGAAATTTAGAGTAACGTACGTGATGTAATCCCTTGTATTTAATGCATCTGTTGCGTGGCAACTATTCGACTAGTTTTACTGATAGCCTTGAACATAATCGGCATTTGCTATAGCAACCATTCAAATCTTCGCATTTAAATGCCAGCTTTTAAGTTCAACCGTCAGTCGTTGAAATTGCCTGGTGAGTGTGGTACCTATAATTTTGGTCCAAACGATACAGAATTGTCGCAATAAAACGATGATTACTCTTAGCTACTCTTGGCTGAACTCTCATGGAATCATAGTCTCCTCCGCAGCCGTTATTTGGGTCGTCACGTTATTTGGGAGAAGCGTTGCGTGACGACCCAAATAACGGCTGCGGAGGAGACTAATGGGGTCATTGACCTTGCGGCTTCAATCAAATGAGTTAAGTGCTCTACGAAATACATTCTACTCCAGAAAGAATAATTATGTATTATCCTCTATATACGTTCATGCAAAGCAGTCTTGAATGTTGGCCATGTTAACACAATATTTATTTTTTTCGTTTTCTTTGCGAAATGCGAAATGGCAACTAGATATCAACACCTACCGTGAACGACAGCAGTTACAAACAGGAAAACAACGGCAATGAACATCCAAAATGTCTGCTTCATTTTTCCGTCAGTTCTTGCTTGTTTCTTGTCTTTAATCTGTTTTCAGATAGAAAAAAACCTCTATTAATGATTATTAACGTTATTAAGTTCTTAGCGCGCTGGACTTCAGATTGGGAGTAATAGTCAGTTCTTTTTGTTTCGCATCTTAAATCTGTCGTAGAGACAAAAGGACGCCCTATTAAGATAAAAGTTTATTAATGGTCCCATCCCATGAGAACCAGAAACATGGACACTGACAAGATGTGGGGTAATGGAGTTGGGAACGGAGTACTCCTTTAACAAGACGGTGTCACTAACACAATTTTCTTCAGGTCACAGGTCACAGGTCACAATACCCTGAAAGAGGACCCGAAACCAAATCTGCGATGAAAACCAAAAATAGTAGTTCACTATTATAAGACGGAAAAACACCAAAGAGATTCCATTTTACAACGACAAACAAGAATCTCGAATTTTAACACATCGAAGTTTAATTGAATTTGAACATATAAGAACGAAGGTCCTGCAAAACGCTTGCTCAAAAGGTAGCTCACAAATAAGACATTTAAGTTCTTCACGAGTTCAGAGCCATTTCTAAATTTGTTTTCTAGCAACGTCCATCAAACCTGCATAAAAATAAAAAAACATTCAATTTTTTAGTTAGTAAAAATTTCAATCCGTCGTCACCAGTCAATTTGTTTAAAATTGATTAAAACACGTTATTTACTCAAGTTTAACAAACTGGGCTCTCCGCTTCGCGAGTTGGGATCGCATGATCGAGACGAATCGAACTCCCTCAATTGTATTGTCATTAGTTTTATCAATTTACCGCCAGTTCATGATGTGCAAAGTATTTCTAGGCAAGCAAATTCGCACTCGCGACATTTTTGATAGAAAAAATGCCGGGCTGTGTGATCAAATATTTCTTTGATGGGTGCGTTTAAATGAATCTCGTTGACTGAAGACTGAGAGAATTTCCATCACTACTGTTGCGTTCAAACGAAATATTTAACGATAATAAAACCTCGCCTCATTCTATTTATCCCGAACAGCCAGCCATCAATGCACAAATCATGATTGTTAGGTCATTATGAAATCATTTTCATCAGAGACAAGCCCTTGCAACCGTAAATGAAAGAGCTCTGTGAGGCAAGTCGTGGATGTGGTGTTATATTATAGTTCGAAAGGGGTTTTATAGGCAAATTTTTAATTTTATCTGTTAGGTCAGAAACTGTGTACGTTAGAATAAAATCTCTGAAAATGAAGTCTTCCAAAGTGACTGCAGAAGGTGCATTAAAAGTTTTAAACAAAGTATAGGAAGAAGGGTCATTTAATAGGAAGAATAGGAAGAATAGAATTGTAACATAGTTGTATTACAATAAAACTCCGATTAAGCGGCCATCCCCTGCTAGGCGGCCAGTTATCAAAGTCCTGAAGTATTGTCAGTAAAATACTGTAAATAACACCTTAATTTAGTGGCCACCTCTATTTAACAGCCGCTTATCTCACTTACTTGATTCACTTAAAATATTTATCAGGTTTTTTTTGTTTGTTTTTTTGTTGTGATTGCTTTTTATCATCCATATGTAATATTTATTTTTTTTGATATGTATATTTTTATTACAGCACAACGTACAACGCTTACAAAGATTACAATACTAACAATGTTTACATTACTTACCAAGCTAATTACAAGAAATATGAAACAACACTCAGGTTAGACACTACGGATATTAGTCTTATTTGAATTAAGTTATTTGATATAAATTATCTTACCCTACCTATTACATAATTATACACTACTCACAATATGTTTGTTTTTTAATTACAGAACTGAAGGCTAAATAATAAATATGAAAATAAATATTAATTAACCGTAAACATCAGGAATATATAAAATTAAAGTAAGACAGCCCACGTGCGATAAAATTTCGGAAGTGCTTGTTTTACTGTCGCGATTTCTTTTAGAATCTCAAATTTTCCGGGAATGAACAACAGAAAGCTTTGAAAATCTAAAACATTTTCGCGAAGGCTTGTGCAGTAAATGCAATATTTGGCGATCAGTAAACAATAATTTAGGACTTGCCAATCAGGTTTTCTTCTGCTTTCAGGGCTCGACTAAATTTTGAATTTTTGCCCTTCGGAGAAGTAACTCTCAAATTTTGCTCCCCGGGGCACTTCTATGTCTGCCCGAGTTTTTTAACTGCCAGATCCGCCGAATGGAAGTCATTCACTGGCGTGTTGGAATGCAAAAAACCCGTCTGACCTGTTTGCAGTCTTCTTAGCGTCCAATACTTTGCTTGCTAATTCATGAATTACGCGCTGATTATCTTTATACGAAACCCTTGAATCAATGTTTTCAAGCGTCGAAGCCAAGAAGCTTGTTTAGTCTAATTATAAAAAAATGATTTTGAAGAGAAGCAAATAAAAGAATCTTCATGTAAGTTATCAGTGACACAGCTACGGTGTCGAGTTTTTAGGGCCAGAAAGTGTATATTTTTCATTTTATATGGTTAAGTGAAAAATAGTTTCAGGGCGCATGTGAAAACGTCTTAGTTCCAGTGAAAAACCATTTTCCGTCGACATCCAGGAACACCGTTTTTTGATTTCTTTTTTAAAATAACTTATTTGGGGGCGCCCAACTGTGTTTCTACCAGAAAACTTGCTACTTGCAATTTGCTAGATTTGTTCATTAAAAATTCTGGAGAGGGTTCTGTTTTCGCTGAAGAAATGTGCAACTTCTTTTCGCGTGAAGTTTCTACAGCTTTGACATGTCGATATCGAGTTTGGTTATACAGTTAAACCGGGAAATTCTTGCAAAAAATATGTTGACTTCTTAAGAAATAAATGCAGCGTTTGGATGACGAAAACGGTTTCTTTTAGTCGTGGAAAGAAATTCGACTTTTGACCTGTGAACGCGCATCACGGACGCAATCCACAAATCAATGTTGTAATTGTAATTTTTGTCAAGCTTCATCTACACACGTGATTAAACCCATGTGTCTAAAACTTTAAAAGTAACGATGTGTATGTGTGTTGTATGTGACAGAGAAAAATGCTTGCATAATATGGTGACTCCAGAATACAAGACTACGAAGAATTTGTTTTTCACCCAACTGAAAACCAAATGAGAGTCTTCACCCGTATTGTCCGCGCATGTATTATTCACTTTATATAGAATTGCCAAGTTACCTAGGGAGTTTAGCACCAAAAAGTTTCCCCATTCCGTCGTTTGTTTCATTTCAATTCATAAATGAGCCGATATCAGTGTAAACTACACACGTAACTAACAGCCTTATGCAACATATAAGTATCAGGGTAAGCTGAACAAACAACGGAACAAACCTCAACAAAATCAAACGCATTCGATGAGAAAGGATGTAATTTACTAACGAGAATTTTTCCTGTAGAAACAGATTTGTGTAAAATTCGCAAGGATAAATCAGGGGCAACAGGAACACAGAAAATGAAACAAAACAAGACCAAAGTGACTCTGACTTACCTTGGAATAATGAACTCAGGACAAGCTGGCTACTGTCAAAAACAAGAAAAAAAGAATATTGAATCTTAGTAGGAAATTTTTTAAAGAAATCGTATCACAGAAGCTTCGCGACACTGAACATACTTTTTCTGAGCGTCTCTATAAACTGAATGATGAAACCACTGTTGATTTACATAAAAATGTACACCAAAAGTAAAAGAATTCGGGCAACAAATGCGGGTGTTATCCCGAACAATAAGCAAAAACTAGAATAACATATCACTGTTACGACAAGGCATAGTTATAGAGAGAATTGGTTATGAAACCTGGCAAAGTTCTTTGTTGTATGTTTTTTTGCTATTTTGCGGGTTGACTTTGCAAAAAACCTGGCAAAATACAAAAGCTGGTTACGTGTGCTTATACAGCTAACCAATAGAAGCATTGGTATTGCGTAATTTATGCATAGTTAATGAGCACAAAACAAAAGATGCGCAGGGTCAAGGACCTTCCAACATAAATCGTAGCCTGATAGTTTGCTTTTTTGACGTTTACCGGGCTTCCTAGCATTGCGATTATGTAATTCATGCGTAGTCAATTAGCATGAAACAAAAGATGTGATCACAGGCGCTGATTTCGAACATTTACAACCTCGTTCCCAGGTTCTTTCTCCTCTTCTTCCCTTGTCGTAGGGAAAAAGACTTTGGTTGCGGCTGGTCAAGTAACCACCCAGGATCTGGGTGGTAAAAATTCTGTTTGGCGGGAGGGGTGGTAGAGTGCTTTGAGTATTGCTTTGAGTATTGCTGTGCTGTGATGATAACTTTGTGTCGATTTGTGGTTTCAAATCCTTGAACAGTGGCTAAAAGCTATCCACTTTATCGGGGTTCAAAGTCTTTTTTTTGCCGATGAAGAATTCTTGAATCTCTGAATTAGGAGGTGATTTATTTCCTTCTTTGTGTTATATATTAAAAAGTACTTTTATCACACGGCCGATTAGCCAGATCTAGTATTCTGACCTGCTTATTTTGATTTACTGCTATGCAAAATGATGACAGATGTTTAACCACACGGTTCCTTAGCATAGACAGGAATCACATTTTGCAAAATGCCGTAAGTTTAATTTTCAGGCAACATGAAACAGTTTTACTTTTTAGTAAGTCGACCGCCTTGAATTGAAATCAGTGAGATACTTTAGTTCGCTAGATATGCAATATAATTATATTTCGTTTGACCTATGTGAAGCTTAGAATAGGACTGGTTTGATATGTATATAGTGATGACCAGCGGTCGCCTTTCTTTCACTTCAGTGTGAGATCGACAAAATTATCCGTTGACTCTACCCCGGTAGAAACGTTATGTCACAGGTAGTCAAGTGACTAGCCGCTTCACAACGGCAAGGGAGCCTCGTTCCCAGGCTCATTCTTTCCAGCCTGGAAAATTCACTGTAAGCTTTCGGCCAATCAGAAAAGAGATAGTGAGCTCAATGTATAATGATGTTAGTAATTGGAACACCGACATAAGGACATAGGTCTTAGTCGGATGGATTTATAAATACTCGCGCCACTTTCTCAAGCAGTAAGGAGGGGGACATTAGGGTTTGCAATATTGCGGTATCGGACAATTTTAATTTTAATCTCGAATTGCGGTATTCTCCGAACCTACAGGATACGGTGTCTTGGCACTTTGGATGGTAATAAAAATTATCTTCCAAGTTCAGTTTCCCATCGTAAAAGAGTGAGTTATTTATTAGCAACACGCCAAAGGAAGTTACTAATTTTGTATATTTTGCCAAAATCTAACGTTCATGAATAAATTCCCGGTTGTTATTTCTGAGTTTTTAGTACTTTTAACTTAACATACAGAGTAGTGGTTTTGCTATGACATCGAGTTTCAGCTCGGCCGATTGAAGTGTTGCGATATTTCGCTTTTTTGTTATATTGCTGTATTTGCCGAATTTTGTGGGGTATTGCGGTGTTCAGAAACCTCCAATGTCCTCGTTAATAATCTAAAAAACTAAGAATCTAAAACCAAAGGTGGCTTGCACGCCTACGTTTTCCCGCGCTTGGCACCAGCTTCACGTATTTGAATTGAATTTTGATTGGTTCGATTTTGTGAGTGCTTCATGATTGGCTGGAGTGATGAGTTTGGTTTTCAGTGGAAACCGTACATGACAAAATCAATGAGTGGTTTACCATTTTAAAACAGAACGCCTTCACTACTCCAGCAGGGATCACAACTCGGGTCTTCTGTGAGAGTCCAAAAGTAGAAAAGCAAAAATAATGAGGCGCAGCTCTTTCAAGTGTCGAGTGAAAAAAGAGACCTAAGCAAATAATCAGACCTAATGAGACATAAGATCTTCGTCTGCAGTTTTGGAGCGAAACCTTGTCTGTATTAAAAGATTAAATTAAAGTGTCCTAATTACTTGGAAACATAAATGTTTCACGTATGCTTACAACCATCCAACGGCTGACATGTAAAAAGTGACACAGGAAATCGTCCGACTTTTAAATTAGAGGTAAAATTCTTCCGTTTGATACCGCTTCTTTGGTTTACATGACCACAGGTAATCATTCCATTATTTTGAATCAAACTTGAAAACTACAACAAGAAAAACACATTTCTACAACGCGCTTGTGGTGCTTTTAATTATTCCTTATAAAAAAGACGATCTTCCCAGTCCATTTCATATGGAAGTCCGTCGGGTTAATAACAAGAAACGAAAGATACATCTTATCTAACGATAAGGAAATACAGGGATTCCTTTACACGTGCTCAAATTATCCAAGAATCCGAGAGCTTCTGTAAGACAAGATATTCTCCTTAATAGTCTTGAAACCGGCTTTCATATTGTTTGAAAAGTATTTCTTGAGAGTGTCTAAGTTTCAATCACCACGTTCTTCCCTAATAATTAGACTGCTCAAAAATTAAAACTAAAAAGACTTGGAAGATAGCCGGGAAGATAGATGTTTCTCTCCTCTGATCATAGCTCTCGTGTGTTTCGATCAAAGACTTCGCTTTTACAAACTATTTTTGAAACCAAAAACATAGGCCGTACAGTGACGTCTTTGCAGATTATTAAAATGCTATAAAAAGTTTTTAAGAGTACTAGTTTCCCCATTTAAGACGGTATTTTACTTGTGCAGTTCATTTTGTGCATTTTGAGTTCAGTTGTTTCTTCTCAGAACATATGGCCTTGCGATGATGCGATGATTAGGCGGTCACCGAATCTTCATTTTGAAGTTCAACAGTTGCTACGTTTCCACGGCGTCGGCGAAACACAATGAGCACGACCGCGCTAACAATAGCCACGGCCAAGAGACCGCAGACAGCCACAACGGCGATCACATAGGCAGGCAAAGCTGTTCCCTCATCCTTGCCAGCAGCAGCTTCTGATTCTATAAAAGTAATGAAACGACATGTCAGAAATTAGTTAATATCTCACTTTGATTGCATAGGTGATATATATTTTCAATATCGAAGGGCTGAAAGACACAAAGAAAGGAAACTTGATAATTGTATTCGTATGAAGTGGAATTCCTTTGTACCTCGCTATTAGGCTTAATTTTAAGATATCAATTTGAATTGTCTATTATAATAGACCCATAATAATATGC
>Ga0126337_10002607_pt1 | contig 11540 bp, 9 predicted proteins | sample DipCmetagenome_FD_92527 | JGI IMG/M metagenome (GOLD analysis project Ga0126337, IMG submission 92527) | Coral microbial communities from La Bocana,Puerto Morelos, Mexico - Diploria C A metagenome | ecosystem: Host-associated > Invertebrates > Cnidaria > Coral | place: La Bocana,Puerto Morelos... | reverse complement strand
TGATTTTGATAAATTGGTGCGCGTAATTCAGCATGGTCTCCAGGATCTTTAGGTTAAAATATCAAAGATAAGTCAACAGAGGCAAACTATCCTAACAATATGTTGTATAAGTGAATCTGTGGCATTAATAATTTCAAATATTGCCATCATTTTCACAAACCTTAACCCTCAAAGAGGCATTTAAAACTGATGCACAGCTAAACGAAGAAGTCAAATGAACGGAATTCGATGGAGCGTTTTGCAAAATATTCAAAATTCTACTTGATAGATTTTTTCATTTTTCGCAAAACGTAGAAAATCGGCAGAGAAAACGACCCATCAAAAGAAAAATAGGGGTCACCGAACGTCCAAGATTGTTAAATCCACGGAAAGTCAAAGCGATGGCCATTTGCCCTATTATTGTTCACTTTACTACTTAGTGTGTGCGCTCGATGCATGACGTGGCGTGTGAATTTCGTGCGCAGTAAGGATGCACAGAAACAATTAGTGCGAACGTCCTTACACTGTAACTATGATATAAAGGACTACAACATCTCTTCTCAGTTCTATCGTGAAATGCTCTCATGGTGGTCGGATTTTCGTGACTCCTTTGCCTCTCAGTGAGGTTGGCAAAACATCATTTGGAATAATGAGGAAATTCGTATAAACAAAAGACCAGTCTTCTACAAAAATTATTTTGAGGCGGGAGTGATTTGCATCCAAGACCTACTTTTTGATTTAAATATAAATGAAGCATTCAGCCACTCGATACCGCCCTTTTTAAAAAATATCATTTCCTGTCCTTCTTCAGCTCCTCCTTCCTTCTCAATTGACGACAACATCTTTGACGTCAAGAAAAAGAAATCAAAAGACTATTACTCCCTGTTCGCAAAATAGCACAATATCCAAATATTATAAATAAACTGCAGAATGATTTTAACTTCTCTATCGATCAGCTGAGACAAATTTTCAGTCTGCCACACTCTGTTGTACTTGAATCCTATGTGAAAGGATTTCAATTGAAGGTGCTCAACTCTATACACTAATTCAAAATTATACAAAATAGGCTTTAAAACAGACGACCTATGTTGATTTTGCAAGGCAGAACCGGACACCTTGTACCACCTTTTATATCAATGCTCCCATGCCAAACGGTTTTGGAGTGAGTTTCAAGGTTACTGGCACCAAATCTCTAATCAGCAGGTTCACCTTTCCCTCCAAGATGTTTTATTTGGAATATTATCCAAACCATGCCCTTTACTCAATTTACTGAACTATTTTATAATAATTAGAAAACTATTCATATGGGACTGCAGAAGATGCCAAATTCAACCCAAAATTCAAGGACTTCGAACTAAAATTGCCATTAAATATGAAACGGAAAGCAAGATCAAAAAGAAAGACTATTTTAAGGAAAACTGGGTATTAACCCCAATTTTTTTCCCTCAGTTTTTTTACATTCCTTTTGTATATCGTATCCTATTTTTACCATTTTTAGATCGTTTAAAACTATTGTGAGCAATGTTATCGCGTTTGTAACTTTCAAATGAATTGTCAATAAGTAATTTCGGTATTGTTATTTAGTTGTTTTAAGTTATCATTGTAAATTGTAGAGTGACTATCTTTAGCTAGTTATGGTTAATTGTAAGTTAATTGTTAGTATCATAATTATTATTTGTGAGTAACTTTAATTGTAAGTTGCATATGTCACTGTAAAGTAATATTGTGTAAGTAATTAATAAAAAAACACTGACATAACGTGATTTTTATGTTTGTATCTTTCAAAGAAGGGAACGTCGGGAACACTCAAGGTTACTTCAAACCTTCGAGGGGCTACATTGGTTCATTTTTCTTTTTTTCAATAAAATTTAAGTTCGTCATTTAAGGTATCATTTCCCAAAAAATGTAAGTAAAATATAAAAACGCGCGCAAGTTATTGACAAAAAGAGATTTTTTAATAAAAGTTAAATCGCCAAGGTGTCATAATCCTCATAATTCATTGACTCCCCAGCGACTTTTCGCGGCAAAGACCCCATTTCAACTCAATAGTATTTTTTGTTTGCACTCAATAACTGTGGTCACGCTTCCGAAACCAATTCTTTTCGTCGTCATGAAACGCTATAGAACAGAGAAAAGTCCTTGGATAAAAAGAAAAACAAAGCCAGGACTAAACATGAAGACAAAATCTCGCCGAAAGTGACAAGGGCTCGTTGTTCAATCAACTCTCAAAAAGCGAACCAACTAGTGCTTCATCTCTGAATGTATCAGCAGAGTAAGAAAAAAATAATGGAAAGCAAAAGAAAGCAATGTTATGAGAGAGCGACTTCCAAAAACGAGTCCGGATTCTTCATTGTACGAAATGAATGACTCCTTGCATTTTTTAAACTACGCCACGGCACTTTCTCCGCGGTTTGTTTTTGTTTTGTGGAAGTACGTTTTTTCCTTTCATTTGGTCCTTTTCTTGACCATGGCTAAAACGTGTGCCTCATTGAACTCGTGTTGCGGCACTTGCTCCTTGGTTTGTTTTTGTTCTGACGAGGTACGTCGCTTTCCTTTCGTTTTTCCCACAGTTTACCACGGTGAAATCGTGTGCACCTGGAACGTGACTGTAACACTATTGCTTTCCCGCAAAGCTCAAGTTTGCACACTGAGAACGCCAGGGGTTCTGTTATTCGCGGCTTTTTAAGTTGACACATTCCTCTGTGAAGGCGTGATATGTTTATAAATCTTTGGAAGGCGAAAGCTGGCACTCGTTTTTTGAGAGAATCTCTTCCCTTTAAATGAATTAATAGGGTATGTAGATTTGACATTTTTCCATGAAATTTGGTCAGAACATTCACTGATAGATGTGGAACAAAACCGTGTTGGTGAATTCCTTTATTTTAAATATTTTTCTTGTGGCGCCCTTTAACGCAACAGGTTACACAAATTTTTCGATAGTCCAACTTGACAGATCTATAGAAAGATAACCAATACAAATAAAAGAAAATGCTGACACGGTTTTGGAGATTGAGGCTTTGTGATTGACACTGCACAGTTATTTTGCATGAACGAGAGCATTTGATACCCGATTAATTTGCTGGAATGTCAGTCAGTCATTTTGGAGTTGACGGCCTCTGCCGCCTTTGGAAAGCAAAATCCAAAACAACATAATTTTATCGAATTCTACATTTTATAACCTTTCCGTTGATATATAGTTTGTGGGGGTTTTCTTGAAAACAGCGTGCGCATGAATTTTTTTCTGGAGGACACCCGCAAAGGTTTGAAGTAACCTTAACATAATTTTGGCAAAATTGTTCAAATTACACTTATTTATTATCCTGTATTATTCACAGTGAAATAAAAGCTTCTGCAAAGCCAAGTACGGCACCTTATATGTCAAAAGATGGCATCTTTCGGGAGCATGATACGATGCGGTACGATTGTGTATCTAGGTGGTATGAAAATGGGTGGTATGAAAAGATGTTGGTACAAAAAACCCGGTATTCGTTGGAACTTCAGCCGTGAATTTGATAGTGGGATAGTGGCGATTTGCTCGTTCAAAAAACTGCATGACTTTGTCTTTGTTTATATTCCAGATAGAGAATAATTATAAGTAATATATCGTCAAAATATCTTTTAAAATTTGTGATTCTACCTTTCCTGTGAAGATGTTGGCAAAAGCGCCTGCCATTAAATGGAAATCACAGAAAACCATCTCTACAGTATCAAATTTATTTACCTGTTCTCTCTGAATGGGTTGTAATATGACAAAGTTTTATTGCGACAAGCTGTCAACGAGACCATCCTCAGGGAGTTTCAGAGAAACTAGAAACATTTTTGGACATGGTGTCTTATTTTTTCCGCTAAATAACCTTAGAAACGAAAATTTGTTTGGCGATATTTCAGTAGGTTTTACTTCTTTCCGCCTGAAATTTTGCATGTGTGTGCCGGGTGTCGTTACCTTTGAGCTGGTAATTGTGATAATCATAGAAAGTCATTTTAGCCTCTAGGGATACCTTAAAGAAAGAGCTCATGGACTCAAACTGTTAATTGAGAAAACAACAAAGTCATGTTCTTACCAAAACTTTCATAAAGTAAAGCCACCTTGTCTTCGTACTCTTTCCACTCTAGTATACTCTGAATAGTGGCTGTTATGACTTTGAAAGACTTGTCTGTTGGAGAGGCCATCAGGTTCAACTGTTTAGTGGACTTTTCCTTTTCCTGTGCATAATTTGTAAAATTTTTGTCATTTAAATATGCTCATATGTTGCATTCAAGACATCTTCAGGAATTCAGTTGTTAAGTCAAGTCAATTGTAAAGCTATAAAAATCAAAAGCTCCAAACATTGATTTTACAAAACCCAAACTAGGAGTGTATGAAATAATTACCTTATTTCTTCATTATTTACTGGAAGGGACTTAACCTTTCAATAGCAGAGGTGGTCCTAAAGACCTTAATAGTTCTCCTACCTGAAGACAACCTAGTTTTCTCTAATACATACTGAATGATCCACTTATATTTAGGGCTCAAAAATTGGACTTAAACCATTAAATTTTGCGCCTGAGTTTAACTATGCAACAAACTATGTTTTAAATAAGGTTGAAGTTTGCTTGATGTAAAAAGCTTGGTTCCTTGGGGAACTTCAAAGTGTAGTGGCCCAGAGTTCACATTTTAATTGATTGATCTCAAATCTCAAATTGCTTGCTGAAACATGAATTAAGGAAACAGTTATATATATGAATTGTAATTGCCAGAAAGCAGTAAACCCAAAGAAGGAACAGCATGCTCTTTCCTTTTTTGAAATGTTTATCATAGAAACAGTACAAAATCTGAAGTTCACAATCCTGTAGCTTCAATAATGCCCTGTGTCGTGTCTTAGGTGTGAACTCTTGTGCAATGATGTAATAGTTATGTAATCCTAGTGATATTGCATGCACGTGGGATTTTTCCTTTGTATAGGCATTTATTAACTAAATCGTTTTCGCGGAGAAAAATTAGTTAGTTTGCGTAGTATGCGAAGTAAGATTGTAGTTCAGAGTGTTTCTAACCACAGCTAGGACTTCGAAAACTCTGAAGAGAAAATAAAGAATTGGACTTTACACCCTGCAAACTAAACTTTTAACAGATTTTTTTCCCTATATGTTCTACTCTGACCTCTTGAAAGTACTCAATATTTCTTTGAAAATGCTAACTGATTTTAAAAATAAGTTTACTTTTCTAGTTGACAAATTTCCCAAGTTAACCCTTTGGGAGAGAGTACTTTCTATAATGAACTCTACAGGGAGGCTCAGCCTGAATATAATGTCAGCACTACCTTTCTCGAACCAAAGGATTAGAAAAACAATGCACTGGATGTTGTTATGAAAAGAGTTTTCTTTTTTTCAGTAAAAGGAATATGAAAGGGGAAGCATATTATTTTCTGTCCAATATGGTATGCAAAAGTTAATTAACTGGTTGCACCTCTGGCAGAAACTCCCAGTATAAGACTTTCTACAGTATACCCCTGGGGAACAAAGCATACTATAAAAATCCCTATGTTTATTGATTAAAATTTAACGGTAGGCTAAAACTTGGTCTGAAAACTTGGAATGACTACGCATTTCTGAAAACATTTATAAAGCAAGCATTTACAAATATAAGTTAAATGCAGTTAATGGAGCATGACGCCACAGGGGCGCTTGTGTGCAATGTTGTTTTTACGACTATTTTGCAGAATGCGAAATAGGAGTTCAGTGAGCGAGCACAAATTCACCAGTACTCGCTTGGTCGGTCAGTCACCCGGTCAGTCAATCCTTCCTTCCTTGGGTCATAAACTTTTGTTTGTATTTCCGCTGACCAATGCACAACTTGACTTAACGAAGAGAAAAATGTTGTCAAATGGTTCAGCAAATGTGAAACATAGTGAAGCAATGAGTGATGAGATAATTACTGCTATGTCAACAGCATGTGGTGCGAGCATTTTCTTATTTGAATTGTTTTAAAAAACCTAGAAAGCATTTGTTGTCCTAGTTACGAAATGAACGCGGGCTCCTGGCAAGCATGGGTTTTAATAACATGATGCATGCAATGCATGAATATCGAGCAAAATAAAATATTATTACTAATGGAAGCACTCATTAGCTTCTTGGGGGAAAAGAAAGAAAAAACATGTCTCGCCCTTCATGCTTTCCCAGCTTTCCAGTACAGTATACCAACGCATTGAGCTAACTTAACACATAGGTCCGCAAAGTGTGTATGTGTCTGGAGTGTTATGCATTATTGTATTGCGGAGTCAGGGCAGTAATTACAGCGTGATTAAATAAGGGATAGAAGAAAGAAATTTATTTTTGCAACAAAGCCAAAATGTTTTCATCTTTTCTGCTTATACTGATACTTGTACTTCATCATGCAAAATAGTTGTAGCCTCAAAGAGGTCTTTGATTCTTGTAATAATGAATGGTGAATGCTTTCTAGTCACAGAACTTGGAACAGACGTCTTTCATGTCTGGATCTTTATCTATGTGTAGCACATACAACCATAGTAGCAATGTAAGCACTTCTGGGATTGGGTTAAAGTAGTGAAGCTCTCATTCATGGCTGGTAGTTTAGCACACAATGTCTAAGTAGTTCATAGTACAAGCTCACCTATTGGTAGTGTTTACAGACAGTGTCTTTGCCCTAAAAGCAGTTGATTGCTATCCAAGTTCATTATTCTAGCAGTCCTTGCACAAACACTCGTTTTGCTCTAGTGCTGTTTTCATATTATGACACGCCCTCATCAACAAAGAGCAAAGAAGTCCGCACGACCTATGGCACGCAAAGACCTTTCAAAGCTGTCAACCGAGGTCCTACGTTTATGCTTGCAAAATTTAAATCTACCCATCACTTGTTCCCGCTCATAGTTAGTCCAAAAGTTGCGAACAGCCTTGGGCAGCAATGCTGCAATGGCCGCCAATGAACCAGCCTGGACCGGTGACCAACCACCCTTTAGACAAAACTCTCGAGGACAAGATACTCCACGGTGAGTATGTTGACTTGCTTCACTTCTTTCCGATATTTTGTATCAGCCCCAGTCTCCTGATTCAGTTCCTGCTTGAGGACTTGTCCACAGGCTCCCCGGGTTCCCTGTTAACTTTTGTTTGGAAGAAAAAGCCAGTTGTCAACACTTTCCATAAGTGGTTAGACACCTTTACTTCTTACACACTGGTGATCGTGGCTGCTTACCCTTTAAGATGCTCTTTAGAGCTCATCAAGTATCAGCAAATCATCAGCAAAACTGTCACCAAGTTCAAGGGACTGGCCTGGTTGTCTTATGATGAGCAGTTCAGACGCCGTGCTGCCTTTGAACTTAGCATAGCCTGCATTACAAATAGAATTACTTAATCATCCCAGTCGTGATTTCGTTACTACTTAAGTTGATGCTCTTAGATTTGGTACTGGCATTGGTTACACTGGGCCCCAAAAAACTTGGGTGTCATGCAACCTCATTTCTGCATCCCAACACCCTGAGGTCTTCTTTGCCAATCTATGTAAAGAAATTCGGCTCGGTCCTGTTGATTTCCCTTTTCTACCACCTCCAAATTTTCTAGGTCACCCCGTAGGCGTGGTTCCTAAAAAACACTCCACTGAGTGGTGAACCATTTATCACCTCTCCTAACCCAGAAGGGGACAGCATAAATGACCATATCCCCAAGGATCCCTACTCCCTCCAGTATGTTCGCATCGATGATGCTATCAGCATTCTCCAACAACTGGGTGTTGGGTCATTCATGGTGAAGACCGATCTGAAGTCAGCCTTCTGCCTTTTGCCAATTCACCCTGATGACTGGAATCATTTGGGCAGTTACTGGCAATCCCAATACTGTGTTGACCTTTACCTCCCCTTTGGCCTTCGCAGTGCCCCATACCTTTTCAACCAGATTTCAGATGCATTGGAATGGATACTTAAGCATAATTATGGGTTACAGTACATTATGCACATCCTAGATGATTTTTTCATTGCTGAAAGTACCAAATTGAATTGTCTGGGAAGTTTTGCTGTTCTTTTAAAACTTTTGATGTCCCTTAAAGTGACAACAGTTGAAGCCAAAACCCTGAGCCCCACCCAAGTTATTGGATTCATGGGGATTGTCCTTGATAGTGTCCAAATGGTGGCACGTTTACCCGAGGACAAGCTTGCCAGGATTAAATCGTTGTTAGATTCCTTTAAAGTTCGCCGCTCTGCTCGTCTCATCGAGCTTCAATCCCTTATTGGCACCTTACAATTTGCATGCAAAGTGGTTTTTCCAGGCCAGACATTCCTACAACGCATGATCCATCTTACCTGCAGGGTCCCAAGCTGGTTTCACCATGTGCACCTCAACAAAGAATTTTTCCGAGATTTATCCATGTGGAGGGTCTTCCTCACCAGTTGCAACAGGTGCTCCTTTTTTCTTGATTCATTCCTCACTGCTGACCCTGTCCTGGAGCTTTACACTGATACAGCCAGTACCGTGGGGTTTGAGAGTTACTTCAATGGCAAATTGTTTCAAGGAAGATGGCCTTATCACCTACTCATTAATAAATTATTAGGGATTAGTATCAAGTGGCAGGAGCTCTTCCCTATTGTCATTGCCTGCGCCTTGTGGCACCCACATTTTTCGGGAAAACGCCTTCAGTTTTGGTGCGATAATGAGAGCGTTGTTGCAATCATTAACTTGGGCCACTCCAAGGCTCCCAGGGTCATGGACCTCGTACGATTTTTAGTGCTCATCTCCATGAAACATAATTTCCTTTTTCGGGCCTGTCATGTGCCAGGGGTCTCCAATGCAATTGTTGATGCCCTATCCCACTGTCAGGTTCAGCGTTTCAGGGAACTTGCCCCCCAAGCCGACCAGACCCCCTGTACCATCCCGCCTTCGCCAATGAACCTCTGAGGGATGAAGTCCTCATGTATGCACACTGGGTACTGTCACGGAACACCAATCATACCTATAACTCTGGGGAGAAAAGGTTCACCCAGTTCTGCCTTATGAATCGCCTCCTATCTCCAACCAGCAACATACTCCCTGCCTCGGAGGGAACCCTTATTTATTTTGCCTCCTATTTGGCCAGGACGGTACGCCATAGTACCATTAAGCATTATCTAGTGGCAGTCCATATCTCCACATCTGATCTGGTTTTAGCGATCCAGTAGTAGACCGCCCACTCCTTAAAAAGGTTCTAAGGGGTATTTTAAGCTATCAAGGTTCCCCCCATACCCTAAGTCAACCGGTAACCCCTAGGGTTTTGTTAAATATCCAGCTTGTTCTTGAAGGACAGCTGAGTTCCTGGGATTTTTCCATGGGCTGGACGGCCTTTACTTTAGCCTTTTTTGCCTTCCTCCAGTGTAGCAAGTTTACCTATCAAGGGGTTCATAGCTTTAACTCCAAGTTTGACCTCACTACTGATTGTATTACATTTTCTCCCAGTCCGGCCTGCCCACAGCACATCAGGGTTCTCCTAAAGTCATCCAAAATTGATGTGTATAGGCAATGGCAATCACTTAGTATTGCTTGCTGTTCCTCACTGCTTTGCCCAGTCTCAGCCATGCAACAGTATTTTTTACTAGCCCAACCATGCCCGGGGCCCTTGTTTTATTTTCAGTCTGACTCTGGTGTCCTCCTCACCAGGTCGTCTGTTACTAAGCTGCTTCGGGACTCAGCACGCAGCGCCAGACTACCATGCAGGAGTGTGAAAGGTCATAGTTTTCGTATAGGTGCCACATCCACTGCAGCAGCTGCGGGTTTGCCAGACTGGCTAATAAAGGTCTTAGGCCGTTGGTCATCAGACTGTTATCAGCTATATATTCGCACTCCAGAATTGGTGCTCTTTTCTGTGGCCCCTAGGATGCTAGCATATCTAGTAATGTTTTCTTAGGTTAGGTGATTTGCTTGGGGGGATACATGCCTTGCATGCATCTGTGGCGGTTAAGTCTGCGTAGGCGACTTCCCCCAAGCTTTTGGCATTATTTTGCCTTGCAATTCTATACCTTTGCCTGAATCTTGTCCAATCCAGCCCGAGGTTCTGGTTCTGCCAATACTCTTATCCTAATTCCCAAGTTTGTGGGGAGATAAGTGAGGTTTTCATTTTCCACGCACAGCTTGAAGTCGTGAACTAACCTGCCACAGAGCTGTGTTCCCCTTATTATGCCATCTTGTTGTTCTTGTCTTTATTATTGCATTACTGAATATTGCGTTACTCAAGGTGAAAATGCGGAACAGTGACATTAAGGATTTACATAAGGTTGCATTATTGTATATTGTTGAAATTCTTCAACAATTTCTCAGAGTCAGACAAGATCATAGCTTTCACCTTGCAGGTTACAGTAGATCATCTGACTTTTGTTAGACCATGCTGTAACTGACCTACAGTACCGCCTGAAATCATATGCACATCAGCCGCGGGTTTTGCGAGGTGGACGTGTGGGTACTACACGAGGTTTGCTCGTGTGTCCACCTCGGGAGGAAGAACGAAAGACGAGACGAAACCGAGACAAAACCTAGGGAAACACGCGTTCTTCAAAGGCCGCGTCTTTGTGCCTTTGTTGGCTCTATTGTTTTCTTGTATTGTTAGGTATAACACCACGACACCCAAGAGGCTTTATCGAAAACATCAACGAACAAAAGAAAACATATTGTCCAGAGGAAAATTATCGAATATTTAAACATCACGATCCGGCCGCCAACTAAAAGCGTGCGACATTGTAAAGAACGTTTGATTTGACTCAACATAGAAGTATTACATATTTCTTTGCCTGTACATGCATTTTAAACAAAATGGAAAACGAATTGATCAAAATCGAAAATAAATATTGTCGACGGTTGTCTGCTCTTCACGCTTCGATTAATTTCCTTCAAGATTTGCATAGTTTTACGTGTGTTGACGCGTTGTTGACAGGTAAAGATTTTTTTTTGTAGGACAAGATTAGAAGAAATTTTTTTTTGCCTGCTTACATTTGAATTTATGTATTTTGCTGGTTTTCAAGTCAAGCTGTCTCTTCAATTTTATGTATCAGAGCTGGGCCGGGGCCATGAGACTGAAATGTGCTGCCCAGCGCTCATGCACGTGGAAGGGAAATAGTTATGTTATTAGTCACATTTTTTTCAGTCTGTTATGTAATCAAACAGCACGTCCTGCTTGTCATATCAGTTGTCAGAAATCGATCAACCCTGTTCAGCCTATTCATGTGCAAAATTAAAGATAGTGGTTACTTCGGAGTATGTTAAACTCAGAAATTTGTCCTTGTTGAGGCAGGGAAAGAAAATTTCCGAAACGGTCCGGGAATTACAAGACATAGATGGCGTGAAAATCGATCGAACAGAAACTGAAGACCAATTCGTCGATCGCCAACAAGACAAGTCCTGGTCGACGTTCCAAACTTCTTTGGCAACACCTTGATTTCATAGATCAAAAACTTGAGGAAAATGATGAACTTACTGCACCTGGTAGGTTTAATATATCAGTTTTTGACGAATGATCGTACAAGAATGTTGACTTGCATCTAAATATTTAATGTGCATTACTCAACAGCACTTCAACGGCTATTGTTGACGGAGTGTGGCATTGGAGCGTCTATTTC
>Ga0126337_10002606_pt1 | contig 11541 bp, 10 predicted proteins | sample DipCmetagenome_FD_92527 | JGI IMG/M metagenome (GOLD analysis project Ga0126337, IMG submission 92527) | Coral microbial communities from La Bocana,Puerto Morelos, Mexico - Diploria C A metagenome | ecosystem: Host-associated > Invertebrates > Cnidaria > Coral | place: La Bocana,Puerto Morelos... | reverse complement strand
TTTCATTAGTTCCTCTACATCTTTCACGAGGGAGACATCTTCTAGCTGACCTTCTGCAGACAGCGATGTGGTACTGCAGTACAGATCAGACACTGGCAAATCAGCGTATGAGTTCGGGAATCTTCGGAGCAATTCATTCATTATTTTAATCACATTCCTCAAAAACACTGCGATGCCAGAAGGGGGCATCCTGCTGGCAGACAAGCGGTTGAGATGAGGTCTCAGGTGCAAGTTGAAAAAAACCGAGTTTGGGAGCAGGTTTAGCAGCTTGAACAGGTGTTCCTTAGTGTTGCAATCACAAGCTTTACTTAAAATGCTCACGATCAACACAATAAAGTCATCTCTCATGAGCGATTGCTCCGTTAATAAAGATTCGGTGGCTGGGAAGCATCGACTCGACGTTAAATCGAGGATGATTTCGTCTGGAGTTTTGGTATCCAGGTCCTGAAGGGCTCTGAATCCTAGCTTAACCGGACGCGGGTTTCCCGACGATCCGGCACCACCACGACCTCCACTTCCACCTCCCCTGCCACCACCTCTCCATCCGCCTCTTGCTCCCCCTCTTCCACGAAACCCTCCTCTATTCCTCTCATAACTGTGGCCGCTGAACATGGCTTCTCCGTCGACACCTGACAAGTTTCTGAGGATTTAAACTGCGACCGCTTTATTTCTTCGATTCCTGGTCAGTTCTTCTGAAATAGGACGAAAGATAACAAAACCTATTAAATATTTATAACTCGAGTTATTAGGACAATGTGGACATATGGCTGAGATATTTTCATCGTGAAGCAAACGCGATTTGAATGCTGAGAACAGACATAATTAACTGGTACACAAATCATTATGTAACACAATGTTATTTTCCCTAGTTCCTCCCGGCGTTTTGAGATCAGTTCCTCGCCATGTATTAACAACTACGGCGTCGGCTTTATAAAGCTTTCCCAGCAAAAGAAAAATAAAATATAAACTTTGCACTGCAAACTTTCGATACTTGCGAGACAAAACTTTGCTCTTATATCAACCTACAGTTGACGTCATCAAGATCTTCACAACACGGAAGTCACGAAAATCGTACTTAAATGCAAACTGAGTCCCCAAACATTGTGTAATTTAATTCTTCTTTCTTGGAGTTCTGTCATGGCGACTGGAATAAAAGGGAGTTTCCTCAAAGTCGAAGTCCTTCATCCTAGTTTATGCGACCATTATTAACAAGGTACAAGGAACATTTTGTAGGCTCCGCTGTTATTACATCGATAAAGGCAGAAAGTTCGGATTTTTCCTTTCTAGCCACCGTCTGAGCCAAATTCAAACGCTAGAGAATCTTACAAAGACACAGAAATACAATAATGCTTGCTAAGGACAATGATTGTCGTACGTACCTCGATTCTCCGGCGACGAAGTCATTTGTCCGCCGGCTCCATCAGCATCCCCGGGCTTCAAAAATATGGTCGGCGCTTTCTCCACTATTTCTGAACTATCGTAAACCACTTCTTTGAGATAAATCGAAGTAAACGCCGTGTTTTTAGCTATAACAGTAACTCTTCAATCGACTAAAGCAAATATCAGGTAAATTTTGGTCGCTGTTTAAAAAAAACGTTGTACTCGAGCCAATGAGATCGCAGCACAATTTCTCAGAAACCGAAAGTAAGCTTCTGGGAAAGAGGGACTTGTCCCGTTGAATATTTACAACAAGAAGCTGTGATTATCATATGACGCCGTTTCGACGGGATTACCCAACGAAAAAATACTCAATTTCTCATTGCCCAAAAGTCGTTTATAATTAGCAACCTTGGGAAATATACCTTGTCTTGCCGGGAACAGATGCGTGACGAACCAAGGCATATACAAAAGAATTGTAATAAGCTTTGTTGTTCCTGTCATCCAACATGGCCGCCATGAATCTCTCGGGAATGGCTGCAAACCGCCTATTGGAAAAATTCAGGTGCAGCGATTAACTAAAAACCGCCATTTTGGAAAATTACTACTTAAGTGTTTTTGGTATATTGTTAAGATTATCGAATGTAAAAAAAATAGTGAAGAATTTTATCCAGAAATCCACAACTCTTCGTCTGGCCATCTAAGGCAAAGTCCGGTTCAAATTCCTTCAAATCCAAGTCGAGCCAGTCATATCCACAGTATCTAATCGGGATTTTTAAGTTTTATAGATTGTTTCTGGTAAAGAACTGAGTATTGTTTAAGACAATTGCGGGGAAATCACAGGGCTCCGCGTAAAAAAAACATATGCCTAAATATCCTGAATTTTCAAAATCTCTTAAACTTTTCTAAATATCTCGGAAACCTCTAAATATCTTAAAAAATATCCGGGTATTTGTGCGAAGGTCTATAGCCAGCTATCCAATAGAGCTCAGGAAGTTACGCCATAAAAAGGAATGGGTTCATGCAAAAATATAACAAAAAGCAACAGATCAAGTATGAGGACCAAAGTTTCAGAAAGCTTTGAATAATTTTCAATAATATGGTAGTACGGTTTGGCACACTTCTATGGGAACGTAAGGTTATAACAGTATCACGACATCAATAATAATTGGGTCTGGAAAGATAATTCTGCATATGACTTATGATATTGCATCCAAAGTTACATGTATTTTTGACGGGGTATAACAAAGAGACATCGTATCGCGAACGGTCGTATACTAGCGCATAGTTAGTGGATGGAGACTCCAGGAACTATGACTAGCGTTAGGTTGTAAGCTAAATACAACAGAAATGATCGAGAAAGATTCATTCAGAGAACAATACAGTCAGGAATCAGTTTCTGATAAACTTTCCATTGCGTCATGCAAGTTACGTACCACGAGTAAGTGGATTCACACCTGCTTTGGGCTTCTTCCGCTTATTCACCTATAGGTAATAATTATTCACCCCGAGTGAAATAATTCATAATCCATTAACTAAAGACCTTGTCGCGGTTTTGGCATCGACTGCAACTGTGACTGGTGTGATGAGAAAGCATGCCAAAAAATACACAAACACGTTTAATATCTGTTTATGTCACGAGCTGGCGTGTCTTTTGGCAAGCAAGGCAAGTCAAAATACAATATCTGTAAAAATGCACAAGAATTCTAGGCGCCGTCCACACTTCGCCAAGAAATTTGAAAACGCAACATTATTTCCACGGTTAGGTCTACGGCCCACCGACACAAAATACGGAGCTTTTCGAAAATGAAAATCATGAGATTTCCATGCTCGAGTTTTTCTCAAACACAAATCCAATCTGATTGATGATTGTTGCGTTTAAAAATTACTCCGGCGTAACGTGGACAGAAAACATTTGAATGCGTTTTCAGAGTGAAAACCTCCATTACCAAATTTCGTTAGCGTTGTGTGGACACAGTAAAATGTCTAATAAGAGATATATTGTCTAATGCAGGAGTGTAGTTAGAGAGGGGGCCCAGGGGAGCCATTGTCGCCTTTTTGAGTACAAAATCTACAACAGGTGGCGAAAACGACATGAAAATCAGGTGACTACCCTCACTTTGTCACAGTATGACTCCACATCCCCACAGGATGATCATTAGATTAAAGCCATGCTAAAAATTAGCATCCTCAGATTCACCTTTAGATTTGTGACTTATCAAGAAAGACTTTTGTATTAATATTTTAATTGTGATAAGTATTTTAATTATTTCCAAGTCCTCCACTTTCTTTCAAGTTTTGCATTATACCTTAAAAAATCACTTGTAAACCGATTTTAAGGAGAAGAATATGGTAGACATTGAGCAAAGGTTTTGAACTACCCGACTGCAGTTCATAGGAGAACCCCTGTTATCAAAGCAAGCAAATTCCACAAAATAATTTCTATCATTATGTTGCATTGCTAAGTACAGCATGTGGATGTCTTTCAGTTCTGACTTCATTGCCTATGTTCAAGTTTTGTAACACATCCTTGCTAATGTTGAGTTGTGATACATCAGGTGTCGAGTTTGGTTCCTGGGGCGAAGGCTGAGTAGTTCCCTGCACTGTGGAGGCATTGCTTGGATGTCTAGGTTCTCTAGCACCAAATATGGTACTGCCTACTCGTACATTCGTACTGCCCATTAAAATCTACCAAAAATAAAACATGGGTTGTTCAGCACTAGAGAAACAATAAGGTAGTAAAAAGGAAAGAGCAGAAATGATCCAAAACAACTTGCATAAAATTAAGAACCAAGGTAAACTCAGAGAGAAATCCTGCAGCCAGTGTCAAGTGTGAGAAAATACAGTTTGTTCTCACATCTGAGTACCAGTAATTACAAACAGAAAACTTGCACTGATCATTTTGAGTATGTTAATACTGGAGTTTGTGTTAACAAGCCACCTTTTGTTATTATTACATAACTATGTAGAGAGCCCAGATAGAAAAAGCAAGACCAAAGACATTTTTATGTTCACTTTTAACAGTCAATCTAAAACCATTCTAATGTTGGATAATAATAACAGTTATCACTACCAGTAATTCTTTGATAGCTAGCATGTGTCTTATCTCTTTGGAACAGTTTGTACTCAATTACAAGTACAGCTTTGCATGCATTACTTCCCCACAGGATGCTTACAATATGAAAGCATGTTATTAGGAACAAGGTTGCCATGAGTCTCCCTATATCTCACTGCTTAGAGCATGACCTCACCAGTTCATGGAAGATCATGGGTTCCAGTCTGTCAGGGACTCAGACTTTTGTCTCCACACATGTCCACAAAAAAATATTCCCTTAGTAGGTAAAAGACTGTTTGCAGATACAGTCCAGAGACTATTAAAAATTCACCTCATTCATGTGTTGTTATGTTAAAATACCAATATTAACCCTTAAGCGGAATTGAACCATTCAGCAACATGTTTTAAGATACTAACTTACTGGGTACAGCCTTCAAACAAATGCACTTACCGCTTTGTCAAAATCACTTGACATTCCCATGCTCAATTCCACATCTTCCAGATTAAGGCCAAGTCTTTCACAAACGTCTTTCCGGCATTCTAGTAAACTCTGAAAGAATGTGTATCACTAGCATAAGAGTGGTCAACATGATTTGTAGCTTTACAATTTCCTATGATCACTTGCTGAGAACTTAAAGAAACAGCTGTCCTACTAGTCTGTAAATTCAATTGGTGTATTATTATAATATTATAAAATGTTTGACTAATTGCGCACATTGTGATTGGTCAGTTTGAGTTCATTATAGCTCCATAAAGCACGCGGCTTACGTCACGAGTTTGAGCACGCGCGATTTCCTTCGCATTTTATAAAAGAAATAAACAACTTCATCCTCATGCATTGTTGAGTTATATAAGCCTTCGGAATTTTTAAGAACACTCAAGGAGAGCGAGAAGCACTGGGCTGCGCCTCGTGCTTCTCTATGCACTTCTCTCATGTTCTTAAAAATTCCCACCTGCTTTTCTAACTCAACAATGCACTCAGATGCGTTTTTTATTTCTTTAATAGTGAACAAGTGTATTTCAGTTTGACAGCACAAATAGCAGAGGCTTGAAAAAAGGCAGAAAAGCATTCTGGGAAGTAGGGGTAAGGTTGAATTAAAAGTAACAGGGAAGAAGAAGGGGAAGTAAAATATTGCGCCACCTCCTCGATGCTCTTGTTCTTTCGTCCTAACCATTTTTTGTTATTTTGGCAAATTCACGATCATGGCTGATAGATATGCAAACAGAAACATTCAGTGCTCTCAACAAGCAAGAACACCTACACAGAAGTCTAGCAGAGGTTATCTCAGTTTCTGTGCCATGAAGCATCCAGAACTATTGTTTCTCATTCTTAAGGATACTAGTGCTTTACAGGTGACCAGCGCCCCCAGCATTTTGTCAGGTTGGCTGCTCATTCATACTCCTGGGTTAGAGCCAGAGTTAAGTGTCTCGGGGAAGAGATAAAAAACAGGAACTTAGCAACTTAGCCATCAAATGTTTGATCAAGGGTTCCCACTCTTTTTATTGTTAAAAAAAACATGTAACAACAGTTCGACTCGCATTAAACAGGCACCCTCGGGAAGTGCATAGTGGCCACTTGAAGGGGGCTAGCTGCTTAATAGAGGTAAAAGCCGTAGAAAAGCCCTCATTTGGACTTTGAATCACTACTGGCTCAAAAATAGGGTTGGTCGTTTAATAGGTGGCTTATTAATAAGGGTTTGACAGTATGTACAACAAATTCACTAATTAAAATAACAATGGTCAAATAATTCATTAATCTAAAGAACAAATATGTGCTTACAATAAAATCGGGATTTGCACCTTGACTCCAGTCGTAATTCATTTCGCCAATAGTCATAAGTCCTGAAAACTTTAAATGAGGACAGTGTGAGATGATATGTTCCACAAGCTCTACACAATTATCACTTGAACAGCCACTTTTACCTGCAATGAAAAAAAACACAGAAACAAACAATCAAGTGTCAATTTGTACTCAGAGTTTCTATTCATCTTAGAACATATGTATGAAAGGTAGATCTTGCTTATGAGCCAGGCTGGCCAGACAAGATCTGTAGGCAGTGTAAGAAAAACAATTCGATTCTAAGCAATATCCCACTCCCCTTTACCTTTCTTTGAAGCACCTTGGAAGGATATGCCAATGTAGATGATGTATGAAAATAATTTATAGATTCAATTCTTAAGATTTTCCATACAATGACGTTTGGGTTATCTGTCTAAAAACACCACTACCATTTATGGTTCAGTGGCATTTTGGGGAACTCTAGCAGTCAACAATACATTAAATTAATTAGTAACTGCAATTTAAAAAAAATCTGTTTTCCAAAAAGAGGTTACAGCTAATATGTACTTAGTAGCTAGACAGTCACTTTCAGCACCCAAGCTACTGTATGTAATTTCTCTTAGACTGCAGTAGACCATTCCTATTCTCAGTGTTGGACTGGAACTAGCCTGCAATGGAGCCTCATGTTGGGGAATATCATTAAAAAGAGACAAATTTGATTGCAATTGTAAAGACTTTCCACATTAGCCCCAGTTGCTGGCTAGTTCCAGTCCAATACCGATAATAGGAATGTGCCATCTTTCCTCAAATTTAACCTTCACTTGCCCATCAGGCAGTGAAAATTTTAATGCACTAGCCCTGCTGTAAAAACCACTGTCCCAGTTATAAGACACAACTTTCTTTGTTTTGGTTTTTCTCTTTACCAGTCACAATTCGTAATGCACAAAGAGGATACTATACAATGTCAAGAGACCATAGGAAACGTATTGGAAACTCCAGTAATTACATCTCTAGAGGGAACACTAACTTTCTTCCTTGCTTGTGTTTACTTGAACCATCACATTAAGGGGCTTGGCTATGTTTTGTTTTTCCCAAGAGCAGTTGAGTGTGGTTGCAAGCTTTGCACTGTCCACAGTCTCTATCATGAAAAGGTTAGGAACACCTGTGGGCATAAGTATAATCAACTGCAAGTTAGAATCAACTGCAAAAATAATCAGCTGCAAGATAGAATTTGTATTAGATCTGCATTTTTAAAAGAATAATGTTATTGAGTCCTTACCAACAATATTGTTGCATTTGTTACTCTGTAAATGACCAATGAAATGCCATTTTATGTCCTTAAGTTCCTGAATCTGAAATAGTTAATTCATTTCGATTAAAAAAAAGTCACATTTAAGTAATCCTATAAGTCACTGAATGTATTTCACATAAAAAATGGGTCTTACAAATTCAGCATCAATTAGGTATTCCTTCCAATAATTAGCAAAGCAATTATCAAATAATTAATTAGTGGAAATTTAATTTCAGCAACATTCCATACTTGACCTTAAAATCATGGCTTGACAAAAAACCTGTCTACAAGTGTTACCTACTGCTCCAAAACCCACCCATTTGTTTTCACTTGCCACTTTCACGCTACTCTACAACTATCCAAACCCCCATCACAGGATACTTAAATTATGCTGATATGCGATAAACTTTACAAACTAAAACACTTATAGCATACCTTTGGATTATTAGACTTCTCAATGAGTTCTTGAACCTGTGTTAATGAGTAAGTAAACACCGTAACACATCAATCCACCATCACATACCATTCATTTATTATATCTCTCTTTTAGTGCGCATGCTGTGATTGGTCAATTTGGCGGGTCGTACTCTACTCTATGGCTAAATTCAAAAGTTTGCTTTAGTCGCCATGCAAAATGTATCCTTGAACACAGATATAATAAATATCTTACTAACCTCATTCTCAGTCCGTACACTAAGTTAGGGATCCTCATTTTTTCCACTTGGATTTACGGCCCGCGTGCTTTGCACTTGGGCCATAAATCTGAGTGGAAAAAACTTGGACAGTAACGTAAAGTATGGACCACAAACTCGGTTAGTAAGAAGTATTTATCAATCAAATAGAGACATCTCCTTAGCAAACAAGTATTCTGCATGAAACTGCAAAAATATTATTGGGTACCTTGTGTTGATAGTCAGAGTTAACTTTTTACAACACTTATTGTCACTTGCAAGAGCAAGTGACATTCTGCATATCAGCATGTTTGAGCAGTTTACAGTGGATGGGTAAAATAGAGTAAAATGGCAGTGTGAACACAAAGCTTTTGAGGTCATTATACAAAAGAACATCATTGGAAATGCATCATTTCAAAAACACATTAGCATGAACAGGGCCTAAGCATAGGGTGCCAACAAACACTCACTTACATAGTTTTCTCCAAAATGTCGTTGACCATGCTCATAAGCCTCAATTATGCAATCTGCAGGCTTTAACTTGCTGACAGCAACAAGACGAGGAGTGGTTTTAGGAAGATCCTAAAATCAATATGACCAATAACAATTTGTAAAGTAAGGAAACTTGTTTGTATTTGCCATTCTGATTTCAACATAAGCTTAAACGCATTGAATAATTTGTGAAACTAGCATTCAACTTAAGTTATGCCAGGGTTAATTATGTAATGGCTGTCGTATGGGGGTCTATTATTCAAGCATTTCAGCTTTTCTACGGACTCCTCATCACTTTTGATTTTAAACCTTGTTACCAAAAAGTAGTACAAATCCGTTATATTGCATAAAAAATTGATGATAACAATAACAGGTTTAAAAAAAAGCATTCAGACAGATCTAATTCGGGTTCAAGTGATAGTATTTTATATTTAATTCTAACTTCTACACTTACACTTGACCGCTTAGCCGTTGCATCTTTGACCCGGGCAATGACACTCCGAAGAGCAAGACCTACACCTTCCATTGACAAATTTCTGAACCGCTTCATGCAAAAACAGGGACGAAAGCAGACACGACTGCCGTAGCCGCCATTGATCAACAAGAGTGACAGCGATCAAAGGGTGTCAGCGGTCATGGTTACCAAGGCGTCTTAGCAACTTGGAATTGATACTCACTGAAAACAAACCACTTGAACAAGCTGTAAGTCAAATCGAATGCGATCTACCCCTGCAGAGTTATGAAGGATGTAACGATTACGATCAAGTAAATAGACGTCCTCTTTGAACAACTAGCATGGCAAAAGGGCGAACATTTGCTCCATCCAAAGAGAAAGAAGGAAACTGGGTGAGTCTTTCGACTTTCGATAAACATCACAGTCCTAAAGCCATTCAAGTGAATCCAGCTAAGAGAGTAATTAACGCTTAACCAACCGACATTGATAAGTTGATAACAGCCTAACACCAACATCAACTTTTGAGGAATTTAATATGTCGAGACGCAAACTAGCCGCCAATGTTTTTAATCCCTAAACAGACATCTTGCACAATTTATCAACTAAAACTGTGCCATGTCGCGGGAAGCTATCACCTGGCTCAACACAGTAAAAGCTTTTGAATATTAAAGCTAATATTTATTCTACAAACATTCTGAATCAATCAATGGAAGACCGTATTATTGAATGCTGGAAACAAAATTTATTTTGAGAGCCAACATTTGCCAGCGCTCAGTGGAAAAGCTGGTGATTTGCATGAATTTTCATTTTTTTAAAGAAAAGCTAATTGAAAGTCTCATTCAGTTTGACCTCAAATTAACAAAACAAAAGGTAGAGAAGTTTTTATTTTTATGGAAATTTATCTCTTCATGCAACAATAAAGGCAATGCAACGGCTGGTCAGTTTACAACAGCAGCTGAAAATCTACCACTTCGGAAGCGAAAACTAGATTCGAACTTTTCAAAAAAACCTACGATATAAAAAAATATATAGCTGCGATGAAAAAATAATTGTTTATCGTTCAAACTTCAAATGATTCAAATCGATTTGGTGATCCTTTTCAAGTCCCTGTTTTTTTACCTGATGGACTAAGGCCAAGGGAAAAACGTTTCACACATCGACTATGACAAGATGGCCAAATCAAATTATTAACCGTCAGATGTTCCCAGTTCTTTCTGTTTCTGTCAGAACACGACAAGATACCCCTCACTTTCATTTCTATTTCTACCGGAACCATCCTGTCAAAAACTTGTAATTAGTAATCATAGTGGGAGGAAAAAATTCTTGACAGTCCTTAACTATTTGTTTCAGTTTTCTACAAGAGGTTGGCCGAGAACACTTGATGTCACCAAACCACAGGACAAGAGGGTAGCATCGCCACCTACAAACTTCAAAGACAAGCATGAGGTAGATTTTTTCTGTTTTCAAATAAAATGCCTGCATCATATTACAAGGAAGCAACTTTTCATGACGATAACGATGATGATGATGATGATGATAATGCTCTTGATCATTTGTTTCTAGACTCCGTTCAGAAGATTCGCTTTTTCCACACATGACAACAGACATGCATTTCAAGGTCAAGGAGAATACTTTGGAAATGTAAGGCAATCACTCTTTCTGCACTGTATTGATGACCATTTGTATGCACTGCACTCTGCGCATGGTCAATCTGAGGCAGCACACCTTTTCATCTCGTTTTCAACGAGTTAGTGTGAACAGAAAAAATAATCAAAAGACGATAGTGTAGAAGGAGATTTTTCAATGCGGACACGAAAATGGATAACTGTGGACAGGGCCCGTAGGCCTGTATATTTGTGTGTTGTCTGGTATTGGATCTGACAATACATTACGCATCAGTACTTGTGTCCTTTGGCACATAACAACCGTTATTTAGTGAAGACGTTTGAGAAGAAGTCGTCGATCTACATCGCATTTTGGTTGCCAGACAGTGCACCCCTGTTTTCTCTGACTCTGCCAATTAAGGGCTTACAACTTTTGGTTTACTTTACAACATTTCAATGTTCATTGGTAAAGATTTACACCCACCTACATTGCCTTGGACTCGCACAGCACAATTTGCGGCATTTTTTTATATGTATTGAACATCTTCATTTATTTATTCCACTTTCAGGGACTTGGACGAAGAACATTTCCCGACAGGCGTCAAATATATTCAAGCAACTTGATCACATGGAATGCAAATAACGACACACGCTCTTGTTATACGACGTCTTATCAAGGCCCCCAGGGGGAAGATAACAGCCGGAATAGACGGTTTCCCCGGGTACACCCCGAAGCAAAGCCTGGGTCTGCCCCACTAGAAACAACAACGACCAAATGGTTCCAGCGACCGGAAATTCCTTACAAAACACCTCTTCA
>Ga0126337_10002605_pt1 | contig 11542 bp, 3 predicted proteins | sample DipCmetagenome_FD_92527 | JGI IMG/M metagenome (GOLD analysis project Ga0126337, IMG submission 92527) | Coral microbial communities from La Bocana,Puerto Morelos, Mexico - Diploria C A metagenome | ecosystem: Host-associated > Invertebrates > Cnidaria > Coral | place: La Bocana,Puerto Morelos... | reverse complement strand
GGTGAAAGTTTCTAAAGAAACTGTGGTGCTGCGTCGGTGGGGGTAACAAGGTAATTTGGTTATATCAACTAAGTTGAAAATGCAAATTGGCCACCGTAACGAGTTATAAAGCTGACGTTTCGAACGTTAGCCCTTCGTCAGAGCGAATGACGAAGGGCTAACGCTCGAAACGTCAGCTTTATAACTCGTTACGGTGGCCAATTTACATTTTCAACTTAGTTGATATAACCAAATTACTCTGAAATCAATAGTTTGATGTAATTTCGAGGTGACCAGATAACCTTAAGTGTCATAACAGTTGGTTATTTACTTCTATTTTTTACTTTGAAAGAAAATGGAAAACAGTTAGTAATATTGTTACGAAGGAACCAAAAGTAAAGCCATTACAGGATATCACACATGCCCAGCAATGCAATTGAGGTCTTTAATTTGCTTTAACTAAACGGATTTCCTTGTTATTGTTATGAATAAGGTTTCACGGCTGTTAATCATAAAAGAAAACAACTGATTTAAGATGACTTGTCCAGTTGCAAGCTAATGCAAAGAGAAGAAAAATTAAATTTCAACTTTTATTATCTATAATCATCAGCGATGCGTTTAACATCACTCTGCGTATTCTGGATTTTAATGCAATATGAACGGAAGTGACAATGGAGATATAGAGAGGACAAACAATAATTTAGGTCAAATTCAATTGGGTTCATTTGTGTGATACCTCCAAATAACTCAGTACGATTCCGTATTCACACCTTTTCAGTCTTTTGCTTTGATTGACATATCAGGTTATGTCTGCTGGGAGCACATTTTTTGTTGTCTGTTCCACTTCTTATCATCGAACTGTATCAGATGATTAATCAAAGAGACCTTAGATAGACTTACATTACTCCACGAGCATCATCGAGTTTGATTACTGCACTCATAGATAACTCATCGCATTATATGTCTACATTGTAAGGGACAGAAACTAGTTTGGCCACAAAGAGTATCTTCCGCCTTAGTTCAGTTGTTGCTGAAACTGAATATATCCCTATTGACGACTTGAAAGACAAGGAGTTTCCTACGACGAAGCTTTGTGAATCGGTAATTTGAGAGAACAAAATTCCTCACTAGGAAATAAGTACTTAACTCGATTCAATAAAAAAAGATTATGGAGTTATTTTAGTGTTACATATATAACAGTTATCTGGCTCCTCTAAAACGTATTTTTAAAATACAAAATACAAAATACAAAATGAGTCAAATGGTGCTACCTTTGCCTATTGTCGTTCGCCCGTGCAATAAGGAACTTATCTCATAGAGACAAATGAAACCATCGCTTATCGAACTTAAAGGAAGAGCACTAATGCTGAAGAGATTTTCGTAAAAAGTATTTTCAAGTTTCAATTAGTTGTTTAAAAACCTAGGTCTAAAATGCTTCACAGATTAACATAGTTTCAAACTCTTATTGTCACATCATGCACGAGGAGGCTACAAAATAAGTACACTTTTTTAATTGACTGGTAAGAAGTTATAGAGTCTAAAATGTTGTTTCCACCCTCTATCTTAACGGATATCTTACCTTTTTAATTTCCCCTGTAGTTTCTACTTCCTTTATTCGCTTATTTACGCTTCCTAAGCAAACGGAGTATTTAAAAGGAAGCTTCCACTTACATGAACGAATAAACCACTGTTGGCAATCTACTTTCTACTGATCACTTAAATACAAAGCCACTGCGTGACGTTTACGCGGGCGTAATAAATACCTCACCTCACCCGTTCGCGCCCTCCGAAAATGAAACAAAACACGAGATACCAGAGGTCGAAAACACTTTTGTTTGAGAGCGTTATGTTTGTATTTTCAATTCGGTTCAAGAGGTGGGTACAGGCGTGTTTTGGGTGTGTAGGCGTTTTTCAAACGTTTTTGTTGGTGAAATAACACTGAAACAGCAATTTGCGATTTATTTCAGATTTTGTCGCAAGAGGAATTAAATTTAACGTGAATAACGAAACGAAGGTTTGGCGTAAGCGTTCAGATGGCCTCAACATTAAGGGCTAACCGCCGAACGAATACACGAGAAGAGCTTTTCACCCGAGCTTTTCACCCGGGCTTTTCACCGGCAACCGGGAATAAAGCAACTGTCCATGGGTGATGCCAGACTACTTTAGCCAGAAACGATAAAATTCTTAGATCCGAAAGATAAAAAACTCCACCAACAAGTGAAGAAAATTCTACCGCCAACTATCACCACCATCTGATTCATTGTGAGTTATGAACTTGTTAAAACTACTTTTCATTGACCGAAATGCGCTGGAAAAATTACCTCAATATATCTTATCTACATATCAAAACTGTAGCAAGCACAGTTAAAGTCAGTCCTAAATTGATAACAATACTAGACCAACAGTGTCAACAGGAAACATCTGCCGCCATAAAGATGATATATTAAATAATGGACCGGAAATCAAAACTCCTGCACACTCAGATATATTAGTTAACGATACTTACACACTTCAAGGTAGGACTTTTGAAACAGCAGGGATCAATTCCTAAATAATTCCCGAGTATTTAAGTGAATCGTGGCGGATTTCTTCCATGACGAAGACTGAAACTGGCGACAGATGAAGGGTTTTTCCCGAAACGCCTCTAAAAATACCATTAAGCTCTTTTTGCTTTTGGTAACTTAAACGAAGGCAATTCAAAACTGAACCGTACTCTGAAGATCACCACAAGGACAATATAATCTGAAAAAACTAAAATTTACACAGTAGTACCAGGGGAAAAGTTCATATTTTTAAGTATTTAACATTTATCTACCAGTCAGTGATTATTGTTTATGAAAGCCTTATTTGGAGATTCTCAGACGTAAAAAAATGGAAATTTTGTGTATGCAAAATTTAATACGCTAAAAGTAAAGTATAATTAGGTTTAAGTCTCTACATTCGGTAAAAGTAGTCATTTCCATATTTTTTTTTTTACTGGAACAGAATTTTTATTCTCCCTCTGGTCTAGACATATATTTCTGTTCGAGGGGCAAGTTGAGAGATTTTGATACAAATTAAAACAGACTGCTCTCTTGATGACCCGATGGTCTGTTGCTTTTATAAATACTCTTAAAAATGCAGCATACATCATATTTAAAAACTTGTTGACGGAAAAATTATGGTTTGTACCAGTTTAAGCCGTAGATTGTCCTTTGTTTCAAAACGCAGAATCTCCAAAGCTGGCGGTTCAGATTTTACAATTCTATTCTATTGACGTCATATTCAGACTACTATCTGCATAACAACCTCGTTCCCAGGCTCTTTCTGGTTGTGGCTGGTCACGTGACCACCCAGAATCTGGGTGGCAAAACAATCTGTTTGACGGGGAGGGGGGGTGGGGTTGGCAAAGTGTTTTGACTTTGTTGCTGTGACAAACTTTGTGGGTTTCAAAACCTCGAGCAGTCGCTAAAAACAACTCTCTCTATTGCTATCAGGGTTTTACCGATGAAGAAGGCTACATTATTTGTACCGTCTCCAAAATATAGACTGGAGAATGGAGAACGAAATTTTCGACAGTTAGCACATGTTAAGAGTCCCATGGAAGTGAAACCAGTGGATTAGTCTCTTGAATGTTTGAATTCGGAGGTAATTTGGTTTTTTCTTTGTTTAGTAATTTGAATGTTAAAAAGTATTTCGGTCACACGGCTGATTAGCCGAACTGACTTGCATTGACATGATTCGCAGCATGCAAAATCATATACAGTTTTGTTGGCTGAAACCCGCGCTTATATTTCAGCTGCATCAGGTTTATATTTAGGCAGATGTTAAAGGTTTCTTGGCACAGTAAGGAATTATTTTATACATGTATTTTGCAAAATGGTAAATAAAACATCGTATTATACAGCGGACAATGTGCCGTCAACAGCAAAACAATTCTACTTCTTAGTAATTCGACCGGCTGGATCTGAAGTCAGAGTGATATTTCAATACGCTGGATCCATACAAATATATATCCTTTGTCCTGTATAAATCTTAGAGCAAACCTGAAGAATTTCAAAGGTGTATATGCCCGTGTGTGGTTTAAAATAGCGCGCGACGGACAGCGATCACCGTTTTTCACTTCATCAACAAAAATTATTCGTTGACTCTTACCCCGGTGGAAAGTTTGTGTCACTGGTGGTCACGTGACCAGCCGCAACCAGAGTCTTTCTCCCAACGACAACGGGAGGCAGTGGAGACAAACCCTGGGAACGAGGTTGGCTGTATTGTTAAGGGAGGCTTTGTTGAAGTCATTGATTACATTTTGCCTCATTGACATGGGGTTTTTACGTAGAAAAGAACCATGCTACAGATACGAATTCACTCCAAACAATAATACAGATTGTGATAATCTAAGATTGGTAAAATGTTTAACTCTTTGGGTTTAATATCAAAGCAGATGTTGGCTTTCAAAAGCTACACAGTTGCTGGGTAACAAAAAGCCCTAGTAAACCCATATATTCTTTGCGAATATTTGATGTTTTAAACCTGCAGTAAAGAAAAAGTATTTAAAGCATCGGGTCCAAATTTCTTGGAAATGTTAATTCTACCAGTTCCTGACAACATTCAGGACTGCGATGTTTTGTAACTCAATCAGAAACTGAAGCGCTTTTTCTAGTAGAGAATCCACTGCAGAGCGTTTTCACATGACGTCACGGCAGCCATATTGGTGAACCAAGCCAATCCTATGGGAGTTGAACTCTTTTCTTATGTAAATTTGCATGGCTGATGAGTGAATACGGTCGACAGAGTATGATAAAACGAATAAATACCATACTCACTTGCCATCGAGCATTTGGCTATACTTGGTATTTCAGGACTCCTGTGGATACCAGCATCGTTCCTGAATGGGCTACCCGGGTAAAATAAAGTTATTTACTTACTTACTTAATACCTCTGTCTTAGACACAAATGATCATCGAGCAGTTGAGATTAGCAAATTATTGATAGCTGACGAAGTTAGTAAATCAAAGAGGCAATAACTCTTACTACCTGAGGAAGTAGTAACCTTGAAGTTGCGAAGACCAAGTCAGTGAAGGATTCAGTGCTCAAAGCAAACAAAAAATATTTAACCATAAGGATAAAATATTCCAAAACAATCAATATATGATTGACTGATATTATGCCAACGAGATTCCTTTGGACATACATTACAGCTAAGTGAATTAATTTGATGTTATCAAGAAAAACGGATGTTTAAGGACAATCACTTTCTCTGTTTAAAGTAAAGAAGTTGAAATGCTGACGCAAATTCATATCAGTAATTAAAGAGAACAGAAGTCCTCACAATTACCTTGATTCAATAAAAAATAACGTTGAACCAATTTCGTAATGACATGATTTTTTTAGTGCTTCCTATTAAACTGTATCAAGCGGACACCCTCTTTTAAGTGGATACCACCTTGAGTCCCTGAATTTTCTTTCGGCATTTATAGCATTCAGCGAACACCACTTTTAAGCCGACGCGGTCACCAATATTGAGCCATTTTGTGGCATAAAAGGAGCCAGACAACGATGAAATACGGCTATCAAAAAAGTTAATTGTTTACTATTATTGCCCAATAAATTAGATTCTGTTTAGAGCAGACACCCTGTAATAAACAGACACTAGTGCGTGTCCCAAGGGTGTTTGCTTACTACAGGATTTACTAAAAAAAATTATGTTGCCATTCTAATTAAAAATTATTCAGGACGAATAACCAATGCGACGATAGCACACAGTCGTTCGTGCAATTACGCACATATATTATAGACGCAAAAAAGCGACACGCAAACTTATTGAGCTGATAATGAGAACATTCACGCTGAACGGCGTTTTGTACAAAATGAATTCTATTATAGTACTTGCGGCTCAAAAAACTAGTTTTAAGATGTTTCACGGATGAGTTAATTTTCGAACGGTTTTTATTGCATCATGCATCAAGAATCTTTGTCAAAAATATTGTTTCCGCCCTTTACTTTAACAGATTTTCTTACCTTGCTAATTCATCCCCTGTAGTTTTTACTTCCTTTGTTCCCTAGTTTGAACTTCCCTAGCAAACAGAGTATGTAACAAGCAGCTTTCACTCTTGATGAACACATAAATCACTCTTGCATTGCTTGAACATACTTACATTTCTTATGACGTCATCAACGAACCTTTGCTCAAGTCATTGTCTTCCTTTTGCCTCATTTACAAGGAACTGAACGCAGAGAAGGCATCATGTAACCGATATGAATTTTGCAGATTGTGAGACTCAGTAGTTGGTGAAATCTTTAGCTCTTTGGATTTAATATCGAACTAAGTTATTTACTTACATACTTAATATCACTGTCTTATAAATGTCTTTGCTTACTGCATGGATGATCAGTCAGTGTACTAAACATAACACTTCAGCAAACCACAAATGATCATCGAGCAGAAGTTTCCTCCAGGACACTACTTTTAGCGATGAAGTAATTTAGTAAATTCAGCGACTTTCAGTTCAGCGATTTTGTCTTTATGCGTATTTAAAAATCACTTGCAAGTTTTAAGCAGTTGGCATTCGCAAAATATTGATAGCTGACAAATTTTGGATACCAGTTTAGTCCCTGAGTTTTCTTTCCGAATTTACAGCATTCAGCGAACACCACCGTTAAGCTGACACTGTCACCAATACTGAGCCATTTTGTGGCATAAAAGGAGCTAGACAACGATGAAATGCGGCTATCAAAAAAGTTAATAGTTTACTATTATTGCGCAATAAATTAGAATCTGTTCAGAGCAGACACCCTGTATTAAACGGACACTAGTATACGTGTCCCAAGGGTGTTTGCTTAATACAGGTTTTACTAAAGAACAATTATGTGTCCCTTCTCATTAAATATTATTTAGGACGAATCGAATGAAAGCAATGCGTCAATAGCGTACAGTCGTTCGTGTAATTACGCACATATATTAGAGACGCAGAAAAGCGACACGCAAACTTATTGAGCTGATAATGAGAACATTCACGCTGAACGGCGTTTTGTACAAAATGAATTACATTATAGTATTTGCGGCTCAAAAAATTAGTTTTAAGATCTTTCACGGACGAGTTAATTTTCAAACGATTTTTATTGCATCATGCCTCAAGAATCTTGAAATCACTCTTGCTTTGCTTGAAGATACTTACATTTCTGATGACGTCATATTTAGAACAGTTGTATTCTACAACGAACCTTTGCTCAAGTCATTGTTCATTTTGCCTCATAAACGAGGAACTGAACGCAGAGAAGGCATAATGTAACCGATATGAATTTAGCAGATTGTGAGACTCAGTAGTTGGTGAAATTTTCAGCTTTTTGGGTTTAATATCGAAGTCGATGCTGCTTTTCAAAAGCTACGAATGTTATGCGTGCTAAAACACAAATAAACCCACACATTCTTTGTGAATATAATTCGTTTTAAACCTCCAGTAAAGAAAGAGTATTTTAAAAATGGGGGCCCAAATTTCTTGGGACAGTTAATTGTACCATGCCCTTTCAATTGAAACTGGATCATAAACTAAGGCTGGTCGTTATTCTTAATAAAGATTCATCTGTAGAACATATAACGAATAAAGACCTTATATTTTTGCCATCGAGAATTTTTCTACACTGAATATTCAAATGTCTTTATCTTAATTTGTTAACAGATGATTAACCAAATATAAATGTATAAATGCTATTTTTTTCAGTTGTTATATTAAGAGCCCTTACTCTAGCAAGAAGATGACCTGAGAGAAACGGAATTGAAGCCTCCCATAGTTAACCAGAAGAGCGTTGTTTATGAATATATATATGTGATTTGTGCGATACAAATTATGTTGGGTACACACACCGCCATCTACACCAACGTGTCGAGGAGCACACAAATTCCGTAAATGGAAAACACCTTAAGGACGAACATAGTGGAAGACCTTCCAACCTTCGTGAGAACTTCACCATTCTTAAGAAATGCCGAAGCAAGCTTGAGTGCTTAATCTTCGAAATGCTATAAATTCGAAAGAAAAGACCGAAACTGAACACTCAAGCGGACTCTATTCGCGCGAAACTTTTTGTTTAATACGCGCTAATCATGCTTTATTACACACATTATGTATTTCTTTTTCACACTTCTATTTTTGTATATTTATCTTTATGTGAATTTTTTCACATTTCACTTTTAATGACGGCGTGAGGTCGTCGAAACGTCAAGTTACTTTTCTATCGTTGATTTTCTTGTTAAAATGTTTCCCAAAATCGACTACCATTACTCTATTGTCAACAAAAAAACGTACAAAAAATGTCAGGTGTTCATAGATCGACTAATGCTCTCACTTTAATCATCGCTTGGCAGTTTTAAGTTGTTGACATTAGCAAAATATAAGACGTTGACGAGGTCTGTAAATCCAGTGGTTACTAACTCTTGCCAAATTGTGCCTCTGTCAAATTGTCGCACGCTCGTTGCGCATGTTTTGTCGTTAACAGTGAATGAAGTTTCCATGTGATGAAATCACCAAAATGGAAGGTGTGTGCTTTTTTAGGTTAGTTTATTAAAAATTGTGTCTCAGAGCCAGTGATTAAGTTTTTATGAGAAGAATAATCAATGTCCTTTTTTTAAAGATTAAGAAGCAGGAATTCTCGAAATCATTTTGGCTAGAGCAAATTGAGCTGATAACGGATAAACTGTACATCTGAATGAAGGACAATGAAAAAAACAACAGATCCTTTAACTCAAGAAAAATAACATTAGGAGCTCTAATGTTATGGATGTTCAGGAAAGTACAATTAAAGATACATTCGTCTAAGCAATCTATTCTTTGTCAATGCTTTGAACGTCATTCGGGGATGCGCGTATTTGAATAGGGTCCCTTATTAACAAAATGGCACTCGATAGGGAGCGTTGATTAAAAAGGAGCCCTTATTGGAAGGACGGTGTCAAATCGAATCATTATGATAAATTCTACATGTACGTAGCCACGGACTCCGCAGTCAGGTACCCTTCGTAAAACACCGGCTACTTCACTAATAACAAGTGCACTTCACTAAGAACAAGTGCAATTCACTGAAGCAAAGTGAAGTTAGGGTCGACATATACAGGTTTGATCGACTTGTCGTCACAACAATTTCTCACATCGTTATTAATCAAGACCACATGCAGATTTCGTGATTCAATTAAAAGTTATTGCCAGTAAGTAATTACTTCGTTCTTATTTAATGATGGCTTTGTTTCTACCAGACCTACCACGTACAATTCATTGCTTGTCAGATCAACGAGTCTTTCTGTCATTTTCGTGTTCCCCTTTGTTTTCTACTTGTTTAGTACAATATGGTTAATCTGTTTTCTTACAGTTGTCTTTGTAGAGTTTTCTTGGGAATTAATGATTTGACTTTTCGATGGCGCTCGTCGTCAATCATGCACACAAGTTGCCTCCAGGCTGTGTAATGTGAACTTCAGTTGTTAATGTTTTCCACGAAGTGCTAGTAACCTTTCTTTTTGTTTTCAAAATAATCTCTATTTCTGCATTATATTTTATGCATTCAATGGTCTCGTTAGAATATCCAACACTATACTTTTTCTCTAGCATGCCCTAATCCCAGGGACACCGACAAAGAAATTTTAAATAAATTGTGGAGTTTTAAAGAAGTCATCTCCACGTTATTTTCACACAGGTGGTTTACATGCCTATTTCCAGTCGATGTCTCCAATTTGTTACCTAGTGTTAGCAGATATTCACCAATTACTTAAAGATCGTGACTCTTAAAACGGTGCAATACACATCATATATGTTAACACAGGCTTATATGGAACGAAAGCCAAGTTAATTTACCCTCTGTTTGAAGAAAAAGCAGTCAGAGAAAACACTAGAGTGTGTATTTAATCCCTCGACCGGAAATTCAATCTGAAATCCCGCAATGAACACTTTCCCATTGATTAAGAATCATCCAGAAGATAGAGCTGCAAGTTTCGTTGCTACACATTATATCCAGGGAACCGCTGTCGATTCGAAGTCGTGCAATACACTAAACCGTTCATAATTCAGATGATGCAATTTATTTATTAAGTCAAAATTGTTTGTTTTCAGATCATTAGCAGGTATTTATGAAAATTGAAGGGAGTATGCTCAACATGCATGAATCAACGGAGCAGAAAATGGTTTCCTGAACTTCGTCCCTTCTTAAATTCCTAACCTGATAAACGTTTTTGAGCCTTCGGGAATTATACTGTTATTATCACTCAAGAGAGAGAGTGGATAACTTGAAAGATAAATGTCAAGTAAGGAAACATGTCACAGAGTGGAAACGTCACTGAGATATTACAACTTTTTTCCCTCAAAACAAACAGCTCTCTCGACATGCACTCGTAAAAGTACGCCACATTACGATTTCACAATATGCGGAGTGTCTCATCGGTTTTTCAAACTACTACACTAGCAGTTAGTTCTGCAGTGTGCAACATGTTGATTAGGAAGACATTTGAAAGACAACTGAAGTTTATAGATCAATCTGTCAGAAAATAAGCAATCCACAGAACTCAGAACCGAGATAAGAAGTAACCTTAATCCAGTACATCATCTCGACAAGCGCTTTCGAGAGTTGCTGGTCAGTAATGTCAAGATAAACTTGCGGTCTTCGCTTTCAAATCGCGAAGGGAGTATGATCACAATGGCAGGAATATATTAAAATGTAGGCTTTTGACCAAAATTAATCACGTTTTGAAGTAAGGAAAATATAGCTTTGATACTCTTCTCACCTGAAGATCTGAAGCAAGCTTGAATCACTCTGTTGCGATCCGAAAATAAGAACCGTTTGATCACTTAAATTGGAATCTCCAACTCCGACAAGAAAATACCGACAGTTTCAAAGTTTACCTTCTAGCTTGCTGCCGATTCGTTTGACGTCGCGCGGGTTGCTGAAGCGTAACGAATGGACCACGACACTCAACGAAGGCATGAAATGTCAAGAAACAATGAACACATCGATATAAGCGGTCAGCATCTGGGCAGCCCTTTGTAAAAGACAAATATTTATGGGATATGGGGTAAACGAAGGCAACATGACACTACTGGAGTAGGGTAAGTGAAAATATTTTGTTTTAGTTATCTCTCTATCTAAATAAAGTACCAAATTATCTAAATATTATCACAATTTGAGTTTTAGTTTAAAACCTGTTTCACTGGTAGAATGAATTTAACTTAACTTTTCACAAATTCACTCAAACGAACACTGAATATGCCATCTCTACACGGAGCTTTTGAACGAGTTTTAATAAGGCAAAAATCCAAGTTTTTGGATCAAAATGTTAACAGTAGAATTGAATTCTGCTAAAAAAAGACCGAGAGAGAGCTGGCTAAAAGCCGCACCAGTCAAACTTCTGGGTAGCCCTGGGTAAAAGTGGGCGATCCGGCACAAGGCGCGTGAGAAAAGCCTCTGGCGTCAAAGGGCAAATATTCAAAGCGTTTGTCTCGCACAAATCATTGAAATATACCATATATATGACCATCCATAAAACAAGAGAACTGAATATAATTAAGATACGAACGAGCATTTTATGCAAAGATTGATACACTGTAGAGGTTCT
>Ga0126337_10002604_pt1 | contig 11543 bp, 9 predicted proteins | sample DipCmetagenome_FD_92527 | JGI IMG/M metagenome (GOLD analysis project Ga0126337, IMG submission 92527) | Coral microbial communities from La Bocana,Puerto Morelos, Mexico - Diploria C A metagenome | ecosystem: Host-associated > Invertebrates > Cnidaria > Coral | place: La Bocana,Puerto Morelos... | reverse complement strand
GGTGTGTAGGATTTTTTTGGTGTGTTTTTGTGTTTGTTGGTGGGGGGGGGGGGGGGGGGGGGGGGTGGGGTGTCCCTGCATACAACTATCGAATTGAAACATTGCGATTATGTAATTCATGCATAGTAAATGACACAATTAAAATAAATGATGTGTAGGGTCAATACTTCTTACTAACCGAGTTCGAGGTCCGTCCTGTAAATTAGTTACGGACCGAGTTTTTCCGCTCGGTTTTATGGCCCGTGCGCTTGGGCCATAAATCCGATTACGGACCGAGAAAACGAGGTTAGTAAGATATTTATTGTATCTCTGGGTTCAAAGAGACATTTTGCATGGAGAGGGACCTATAGATGATGAAAAAGGAGACTTATCCTCTATTTTTGCCACCAAACTTCCTTAGGTTTAACACCACATCGCGCATGACGATGACTAAAATGATGAGGGCTAAAATGGCGGCGGCCCTTGAGATCTCCCTAGAAAAAAGTTGAGCGATCCTTATTATGCCAGTTACCAGCTTCCATGTGATCACCGTGATCCGGCAACAGCATAAAGAAATACCCGCAAGAACTGGATCTAAGCACAGCGCGTTGCACTTGTCAGGTGTAGGCAGAAGTAAGCTGCGTGCCAGGGAATAAGTTGAAATGTTGTTGTCCTATGCGTTTCAGTAAAACATACTGACAGTTACTGATCACGTCTTACTAAAAGCTTCGACCGAATTTTTTAGAATCTCGATTGAGGCAAAGTCCATGTTCAAATATATTTCTTGGGCTGGCCAACTTTCTGAGGCATAAAAGTTTTTTCTCACCTTTAGGTTATGCATGATATTTTTCAGTGGGCAAAAGCTTGTGAAATAGTTTTTTTAGCACCACAAACAGGACCTGGATACGTATGGTAGAAGTTTTTTCATCAGTTTTTCCTGTGTCACAGTAGTATTATTCTTTGGAAATTACTTGCGGGACAGTTAGTATAAAATGCTGACACAAAAAATTTCTCCCCAAGTTTTCATCTGAAGAGCGTTCCCCGTTGTGTTCACTTCCAGTGCTAGTCAGCCGGTAATACATTCCCCGTGAAAACCCTTTCGTACGTTACACCAGTCAGCAAGCACAATCCACGGAAATAGTCAGTTTTTTGTGTAACGGTTAGGTTAAAGAGGGTCAGTGCCTCTGGGTTTCTCACCTCGCTTCCATCAAGAACTCGGCCCAGGAACAGAACAGATATATCAAGAAACAGACCGTACATACGTCTGGTATTACCTACACAATATATCTCATTTCCAGTCGCATATGAGAAAAAAATCATTTAATCACTGACAATGACATCTATTCTTGCCTAAGAGCATTGCTTGGACGTGGCCTAGTGGTTTAGGGCGCGGGGGCCTCCACCCTTCCAACTAGCGGGATTTGTTTCTCGGTAGTTCCCAGTTCCAATCCTCGGTCACGATTTGTAAATAGCCAGCTGGTCCGCCTCCTACCTGGTTGTTACGTTCGGAGAAATTAGCTCACTTGAGGATAAATAAGGCTATTTAATTTTTTGACCATTTTGGATTCTTATGGAGGGGCAGTAGGTGATTCTGAAAAAAAAACATACTGTAAGTAGACTTGAATCAAAAAAACATTCATGTACGATTACCAGCCGCTGTTCAGGGAAAGAGCCCGCGTTCTTCTCGGAGCTGGAGCAGACTGGGAAGAGCCGCGGAAATTGAGCCTAACACGACCACTGCCCTTAAAAAAATTTACGCACTTTCAGCGAACCTAATAAAGAATGTTCAAAATTTTCAAGTCCATGGAGTGGTTTAAAAAATGCCAAATCGTCGTACCCCCACCCTCAAAAGTGTACTAGCCTGCATACGGAAGGCTGTTCTTGCACTAAGATTGCGTGACGGCCTTTTATTCTCTTATTCTTTGTCGAAAGAATCTGCCAAAAAATCGTTAAGAATCATCTCCATATAGGGAAACACATGTAATAGAAAATGGTCTCAGCAGAAGTCCGCCAAAGTCCCTTCCGTTCTTCACCTACACCCAGAGCTGTGCCAACAATAACTGTCGTAATGTTCCTGATTAGAAGTTACCAATCAATAAAACATTTCACTTCACTTTCTTCGTCCTGTTTCTTTTCCCATCATCATTTATATTTAATTTCCTGTTTGATATTTTAAGAGGTTGAAAAATATTACGCCTTCAAACCGTTAGTTTATATTAAATATACTGTCAGACAAAGGGGTTTGCACAACTTATATTCAATTTAAACTGACTGTTTCAATTCATTTTCTTCCCTGATTCTAGCGGCCTTGGATCGAATGGAATTCAAAAGACCAGTCAAAATTCAAGTGATAAATATTATTTTTTCACTTTAAATCCCATTTAATCCAATTTTCCGCTAAACGAGAAATGTCTAAGATTTTCCTATTGTCAAACAATGTCTTTCTGAGCTTTACATCTTATTTTAAGTATAGGAATTTTATAGCAATTAACTACGGTGATAAACCTCGCGCCGTGTTTATGTAGCACGATATATTTGTTCAATAATTTTCGTCTAAACGGAACCTTATATCGCCGCACCCAGACCGAAAAGAGCCGTAAGATTCCGAAAATAACCGGAGGGCTTTCCCGAAGGTTCTCGTAAATTTCCGACATTTATGCAGAGCGCTGGGAATGCCGGGAAATTCTTCTTCTCTTCCGCTGTGATTGTGTTAGAATATTGTTATCATTTACCAAAGCCAAGTGGAATATTGGTTGTTTCGGCTTTCGTGGACGGTGTCGGGAATGCTGAACTTTTTGTAGATTTTGAGAGTGTTTCTGTGCCGTTGTTGAGCTCGGGGGCTTTCCAGTACAACATGGTTTTTACGGGCTCCGTGAGGCTGAAGGTGCTGGAAGCGACTGACTTAAAACCTGCGATTCTAGCTCAAAGAAGGGTGAAATCCATCGACCCTTACGTATCCGTTCATGTGGATGATGTTCCTATAGCACAGACTTCTTCAAAACCGAAAACATCAACGCCAATTTGGAATGAGGAATTTGAAAGCGACATAGAAAATGGAGAAACGCTAGGAATTACTGTATTTCACAACGCTATCATGCCCCCGGATCCATTCGTAGCGAATTCGTCGGTTCCTTTGGAAGAGATCATCAACTCGGGAACCTCCGATATATGGGTACGGCCTGGACCATTTATTTGAATTTCTCTTTCTTTAGAAGGACTTAATTAGTCCCAAGGTTGGCTATTTCTAATGCCATTTTATCGTGCGTCTTCAGATTCCACTTGAACCAGAAGGAAAAGTGCATCTTTTTATCGAGCTCAAACCAGCCATTCAGGGTAAGCATGCTCAATTTTTCTTGTCGAGTTTCGAACCGTTTGTGATCGCCCCTGGACATGTAACGTTTGCTTTAGAGTACGTTTTTTCTTTATCTTGTTGTTGACTGTAGAATAGAATTTGTGCAACAATACAGACCACTGGCTAGCTACTTGCTGTAAACGGATTAGAATTTTGTGATGCCAGCTTTGCGTCGAAAAGTTTGTATTCGCGTGCTCATACAGGTAGTATTTGTTGTCGATCGTGAAAGTGCCGAACGAATAACAATAATAGCTTTATGCTTAAGTAGTTCTTGTTTCAAGCAACGTGTAACTAAATCACGGTTATGTTTATTTCCAGCAGATAGAGATCGGAGAGTCTTTAAGGAAAGGGAAGGCGGCATTAAAGCCCGAAGAGGGGCTATGAGACGAAGAGTGCATCAAAGCAACGGCCACAAATTTATGGCAACGTACCTCAGACAGCCGACTTTCTGTTGCCATTGTAAGGAATTCATTTGGTAAGAGCGACTTTAAGTCTTCTACGTATTGTATTGTGTTTTTTTTTTTCTGTAGGGCCTTTTTATAAAAGGGATTTACGCTTTTGGTGAATGTGTGACTCAGTTGAGGCCAACGTGTCGAGACTGCACAGCAAATTCGAGTATTTCCTTTTCAGCTGGTCGCGTCTATTAATGTTCTTTTGCATTTTAAATATTATGTAAGCCATTAAACGACCAGATCACATGCCACTGTAAGACCTTTTGCCCGCAGAAACTGTCTCTTTGTGAAGCTTTGCCGAGTTTTGATAATAAAGCTTTTTTTTCGCATGTTGCCTCGAGTGACATGGCCTTGTGACTCACTATGAAGGAACGTTTGACATTTCTTCTTTGAGCTTTGAAAGTATTTGTTTACTGAGCAATATCATAACACCTTTTCGTGGTGTATTAATCATTATTCGAAGTCGCTTCTTCTTGTGCCTTCATCTTTCCAGCAGCATATTAAACTGTTAAAATGACTTATGTATATTATTGGGCTCTTGCAATAAATTAATGAACGGGCTCTTCTATTCGCACGCGATCCACATCGTCTCGTCGACGTGACCGAATTGTGTGCTTTCAAGCAAATAGAATATTAGAGAGAATGGAAAGGTTGCAGTTGTTTCAGTCGAACAAGATTAAACTTATTAAAAATTAATCTAAGTCAAAAGCGAGCTTTGTTTTCATTTTTCCTGCGCTCAGAGTTTTCTGTTCTATCGATGAGACAGTGTTTTGGGGCATAATGTTGAATTTATGTTGAACCTTGATCAGTGACCAACTCTGTTTTTTATTTGTTTTGACAAGCATATCCACAGTTACTGTCCAGAAGGCTTTTGCTGGAAGGCTCAAGTTTCCAGTGGGTTTATTTTCATTTAGTAAAACACATTTTCTCACTCTAAGTTTTCCCTTTTCTTTACATCAAATATAAAATTGTTATTAAAAAAAATATTGTTTAAAAAATTTATATGCACATCTCTTTTTCTTTACGTTATTTTCATTTTGTTGCATGTTTTGATAAGATGTTTGATAAATTTTTTAAATATGAGCCTTTACTATATTAAATACAACATGTGAAATTTCTTCCAAGCTTTTCAATATGCATACTGAGGCCAAACAAACTTGATGTGATGGCTTCTTGTAAGATTAATTGTAAACAAATTTGCCAAGCCATTACTGTATAGTTATATGGAGAAAAATTGAAGATTTTCAAATTATGTTCTTTAGAACAGCACTTCCACATCTGAAGAAAACAAAAGAAAATTCAAACTCCACTTTATTTAAATGAGTAACATTTACATAAAGTTGGTTTATTTGTCAATCAACAACTCAAATAACTTTTTCTCATAAAGGAAGACATGTACTTACGAATTAAATTGTAAGGAGGCTGCAATGTTATAGACTTTCAATATGCTTCTTGCCATTAAATGAATTAGTTGTTACCAGCTCCCAATTTTTGTCAATTATAATATTGGAAATTGTTATAAGTAGTGAAATCTAATGGGGGAGAAAAGTCTAGCTGCACATAATTTTTACAAGTTTATCATTTGCAGGTGCCTTGTGAAAAAGGTTTCCCTGTATGTTGGTTAAAATATCCTATAAAGAAGATGGTGTTTTAAAAAATTATGATTTTTTTTATTTTAATATCCTATGCTTACCCTTTCTTACGCCTTATATGCTCGAAACACCAACATGTCAGGTGGTTGTTTATTTTCAAATTTTTCAGCTGTTAAATCTAGTAGCATATGAAAAATGAATTCTAGAGCTGTTTCATATACATGTTTGTAACTTAACCTTAAAAACTGAGGTTTGGTGATTGTTGAAAGATTTTCAGTTTTGGTTGAGTCTTTGGAATATACATTGTACTTGAATTGAAACTTTCTGCTGATCAATGATTGTGCATATGCATTTAAATAAAAAAAACAAATCTCTGTGATGGATAAGAAAAAAGGTACTTCAAAAACATTATAGAGTAGGTACTGCATTTGTGTAAGCTAAGTCCTTAGCTGTACCACTTCATCGTTTTCTGAAAAAAAAGCTTGGCCAATGGAAGCCACATTATAAGAGAATGAACATATTTCTACAGTATATGCAGTATACAGTGATGCTGCATTGCATTTCCTATTCAATTATTTTTCATTAAGTCAACAGTTTTGAGAGACATTAATATGGTACTTTAAGGTACCCAGTGTTCTCCATAGACTTTGAAGTAGTCAGCTAAAAATTTAAAGTAGCCAGCACTTGCAAATCAGGCATCCGAACACCTGAGCTACTGAATCTAAATTTTCTTGTTGCAGTACGTCACGTTGTTCGCACTGCATGCTCTTTGAAAGGCTCACGACACGATGGAATATACAAAATATGCCAACAGAATGGAGCAGAATTGCGATGAGAGTTGTAGTCTACATTGACAGCCTTAAGCCAATGCAGTTTTAACAGTGCTACATGTCTGTCTTTCAGTAACTAAACGGACAAGTTACGTTCTTGTCTGTCTATAAAACTAGTTGCTATTGTTTATCGTTTCCTTCAGAAATAATATGTGACTTATATGTTTGCTTACTGCTTCTGGAACTTAAGATTTTAAGCGCAAATTTAAGCTATGTTCGAAATTCTTACAGAAATATAAGAATCATTTTCTGTGGTTTTGTCTAACAAAAGAAGCCGGCGCTTAAGATCCAAGTAGCCAGCAAAAACGCCGAACACCAGAGAACTGGAGAACACTGGTTACCTTTGATTTAATCAGTCTTTTCCGAAAAAAGGTGTCAATAAGAAAACTGGTGCATATTTTAAGTTTCAATGAAATGATGGTTTTAGAAATGTTATGCATGGTAAATATGCAAGACATGGTAAGACAATAAATATGGCAAGACATAGGTAGTGCTCTGTATTGGGATTGAGTGTTCTCGGTTCGAGCCCTGGGTGGGGACATTGTGTTGTGTTTTCGGGGAAAACACTTTACTCTCACAGTGTCTCTACACTCAGCTGTACAAGTGGGTTTCGGCAAACTGGGGGTTGGCCTGTGATGGACATCTAGGGGGAGTACATGTAGCTGTACTCTTACACACCTCATGCTGTGGAACACAGGATAAGCTCTGGTCTGATGGACCACTTGAAGTCAGTCTGAACTTAGGAAACTGCACTTTGTTACCTGCATGCTCTCTGTAGACTTTGGTTCCTTAGTGAAGTGGATTGTGGATCTAGAAGTGTAGGTTTAACCTGTCTCTGATAGCATTTGACCTAGAAATGAAACAGTAATCCTAGAGCAGAATTTTAGTAGTCATTGAACAAAGGTTTACAGAAGAGTAGAACATCTGGAATTTGTGTATCGTCAGGATGAAAACTCTTTCCTATGGTTCAGAGGTGGTTGCTTTGAATGCTACAGTATTTTGATATGTGTGCGAGCATTTGTCTCCTCAATGTTGGTTCAAAGATTTTGACCCATAAGCATCTTGACTCATGCAGGAAGTACCATTGATAGTGCCAGCTCTACTGAGCCATGAGGCTTCCCCAATCTCTACATGTACATGTAACACTAGAATTATACTAAGTCTTACCTACAAATTTAAATGCATCTTGTCTGTAAGATTGGCACTACAAAATAGATTTTGCTAAAACACTAGCTTCATCAGTTCTATATCATTTATATAATATTTAGCGAAATAATGGTATAGTGCCAATCTCACAGTTTTTAAACAGATTTAAAACGTTTTACCACATGTCAAAGGAAATAAAAGACAAGGTGCCTTAAGTTTTACTTATTAATACCTTAAGAGGACGGTGTGTCATATCTAAGAGATGCACCACGTCCAGTTTAAATAGTAGATATCTAACACCATTATCAAGTTAAAGTTTAGAGAACTGTCATTTAAATTTTAACACGAGTTTTGAAATAAAATGAATTGTGAAATTTTTCATGACCTCTAAATTAATGTGAGCATCTGAATCAGCCTTTGAAAGGTACAAGACAAAGCGAATTTCGTTTTTTGCTTATTTGGTTTGTTCATCAGTTACCAGACACCAAGTGTCTAGGATTTGCCGTATTCAATTTTAGTGAAGAGTTACAAAACAATACAGAAATGCAATGAAAGAGTATGGAGTGACTGTAGAAAAAGTGCTTGTAGAAAAATATTTGGAAATGAAAAATTTGTAGACTCCATTTTGTTTATGTGTCAATCTAACTACTGTCCAAATTTGAGGGCAAACAAACTTTTACTTATAGCTTTCAAAAGGGATGCAAATGATGATTTGGACACTTGTGACTGAAGGCCATGAAAGTTTTGGATATGTTGTGATAGCCAGCTCTATAAGCTTTAATTTGATATTGATGTTTAGGTAGCTGCATATCTTGGAAGTCATTCACGGCTGATGTGAAGTTGGCGAAATCAAATAAGTTTAATTTGCCTATTTTGATAGTGGAATCGTAGTATGGTCAATAGGACATTGAGAAGACTAAAATTGGACTGTTGAGCTCTCATCCTAGGAGACATGAAAATATGTCAAAATATGAGAGAAAGATATTTTATTGTCGCTGAAAATTTTGTGGCTCTTCGTTCATTATGCCGTGCATGTTCACCTTGGAACTTGTAAGTTTTACTGACAGAGGTTTTATTTCTTGTATTGAATTATAATATTTTCTCTTAAGAGGCACAATTTAGAAAAGAGCTGAGGATGATTTTTTGGGAAAAAAAATAAAATATTCAGTATTTCTTGTAAATAAAAAAATTGTGCACCTGTTTGATGTGAAGATTAACTTAAATTGCTATTGACAGTTAGGCAATGACAGGAAGAAAGAGTGTGTTGAATGGATTGTTGCTATTTTAACATGGCTGATTCAGTATTATGTAATGTTAGCTAATTGGAAAAATTTTCATTGAAACAGTTGTTCAAATTTGTTTGCAGAATCTGTTCCAAAATTTATGAGATATTGAAAATATCTCTGCTGCCTCGAATTGGATCATGCCAAGTATTCATGTTATGCTAATACCAGGCGTAATTACCATAGCTTTAGGAATTGAAATTTGTTAGCCGCTAGCAGGTGAACAAACAAGTTTGTGTTTACTAAAGTGATTAGTGAGAGAACATCTCAATCATTTTGGCAATTAAAAGCTTCACAAATGGTGCCACTCCTGAGCTTCTAAGAGCTGTTAAGCTCCATATTGTTAAAAGGAATTATCTTGACTGACCTTCATCCATGTGACTTTAATTTTCCAAGTTTGTAATTGTCTGTATTGATTAACGTATAAGGGTAAGATCGTAATGTAACACAGAATATTGGATTCATAATAATCAGATTTTTACTAGATTATAAAGCTCTGGCAGAACTTATCAGTGACAGGAACTCAAATTATTTTGTGGCCACAAAGAAGTGAAAATGAAATTTGTGGTTGGCAAGGCTATGGTTTAAGAAAACATCTGACAAGCCCAAAGGTTCCTAACCATGAAATCGCGGGTGCCCATCACTGATAAGGTTATATATAGAAAGTAAGTTTTCCAGTCGCCCAAAGGAAAAAGTTAGTCAGCTGTGGCACCTGGGTACTTCGAGAGCAAGGTTTTATATGCAACTCAGAATATTGGATTCATAATAATTGTAATGATCAGATTTTCACTAGATTATAAAGCACTGGCCAAACTTCTCAGTAATTATAACTCAAATTATTTTGTGGCCACAAAGAAGTGCAGATTTAATAGTGGTTGATAGATAAAATGCAAAACGTACTAAATGTACATTGAAGTTGTGCAGTAATCCAAATCACTTAATCTTTTTAAATGATTAATGTTTTTCACATGGCTCTTGTTGTACTCGTCACTTCGTAGATTCAGTTGAATGCTAGTCCTGGTTGTGGAGTACGTTAGTGAATATCTTTACCTCTGAGGGATATCTAAAAAGTCCCAGTTTTGAAAGCACTTTTTTTTTCAATGTTAATCAAATTGTATCAGTGCATTTTCTGCTACTTATACTACTATGCTAAAGATTAAACATAGACTTTTAAGCTTCTGCCTTGGATAAGCAGACTGTTTTTACCATCTTGGAATCATTTTTGTTGAGATGCTATTGTATTGTAGATTCCGGTCCCTGTCCCCTAGCATTTTGTGACATTGTCTTCAGAGCTCAAGAAAATTTGATATTCAGATTTTTGGACGAGCAGCTCTCAGATTTTGATTGCCTTGAGCAAGTCGTGGTTTACTTTTTTTTTTGTTTACTGTCGCTTGCATCTAAGCGTGAACACGTGCCGCCGAAACATGATCTAATTGGCTATAAACATGGCATGTTTGGTCGTCAAACGTTTGAAGTTTAGCGGACCGCAACGGCAAGTTTCACCGAAGTTTGCGCTCAAAATGTTCATGATAATCCTAAGATCAATTTTCCAAAAAAACTCTTCTATGTCTAATCTTTCAGCTGCCATTTCAAAACCAAAACTTCGAACTTTCGGCAGGAAACTTGCCATTACGGTCCGCTAAACTTCAAACGTTTGACGACCAAACATGTCATGTTTCGGCGGCACGTGTTCACGCTTAGATGCAAGCGACGGTAGTTCGCAGACGACATACCTGGGCCCTAGCTTGCTCACTGGTCAAAGTGAGAATGAAAAGTTCCTTCCTGGTGGGAAAATCTACTTGTCCAGGACAACCGGATGGCACTTTTTCAAGCCCTAGTATTAACATTCTGCTAGCGTGGCTGTTTTGTTAACAAGAGCACACTGCCATGCTACTTACTATCTATCACAGAATAGATAGTGAGTAGTACCTAATCAGAAAACAGCATTTGTAGAAACAACTACAGTTTTCTTCCCAAATATGTAAGCTAGTTCTCCAGTAAATCATTACTGAATAATATTCCACTTCTCAAACTCTGATGATAAATTATTATATCCTTATAATCCATTTTCATTTTCAGTTTTTTTAAATATAATATAAGCAGTTGCACTTCGCAACTTCCATTCCCGTTGAACATGAAGGAAAAAAGATTTCTAATAAATAGAGCTTTGCTTGAAATATTTGGCTTACTTTTTCAAGTTTGTTCTTTGTAATCCATCATAAGCTTCTTCAGTTATTTTAACATCCTTTGCATTTTTGGTTTATTATTATTTTATTGTGTATTGTGTTTTCAATCTGAGACTCAAAATATTATAAGTAACATAGTTCGATCCTTAGATAACAAATAGTTTTCTTTGGGCAATATTTTGAAGAAGCAATATGTCAAACCTAATTCCTGAGCAGTCTGTCCTTGCAATCTGTATTTAAGGGCAGCTCCAGGATTTTTCTAAGGACAGGTTGCACCACTAAGGAATGGCATAACTGACTGCAGAATACCAGTTATATTAGAAAGCCACAGGTCATCTCAGTTGGCGGGGGAGGGGGTTCTCCCCCTGCACCCTCCCCCTAGATCTGCCCCTGGAATTGCAAAATCCTGACTCCACTCAGGAAACCAATCAGGGCTCTTTCTTTCTCTGTCGGCCAGGTTGACATATAAAGAGAATATTTTGTATTGTGCATTCTGATGATGGTTCATTCTTTTTCTTTTGCAGGGGTGTCATTAATAAGCAAGGCTATCAGTGCCAAGGTATGCCAAAAAATGCTTACTAATATTTCGCAGGGGTTTCACTAAGGATCAGACAAGGGGAAAATTGATTGGCCATAGAGGAAGATTTTACCTGCCTGCTTTGTCTGGTTCAACCATCTTGCATAAACTTTTTTCTTATAAGGAAGTTCCGTTCAAATAGTTTT
>Ga0126337_10002603_pt1 | contig 11544 bp, 6 predicted proteins | sample DipCmetagenome_FD_92527 | JGI IMG/M metagenome (GOLD analysis project Ga0126337, IMG submission 92527) | Coral microbial communities from La Bocana,Puerto Morelos, Mexico - Diploria C A metagenome | ecosystem: Host-associated > Invertebrates > Cnidaria > Coral | place: La Bocana,Puerto Morelos... | reverse complement strand
TTTTCCATTTAAGATTATGGCTGTCTTCTTGATTATTTGATTTAGTTGTGTATAATTCCAAGTGGTATATATAATTAAGAATTTTAATGAAGACACGAAAAGAAGGACGGGTGTTGTTTTTCCAGCATTCATAAATGTGTTGTTTAGCTAAAATTAAAAGATGGTTAAGTAATAAGAAATCTTGAGTCTTGCAGATGGTGGTAGGGCAGAGAGGGGTGATCTCTGAATTTTTCAGTAATAATAATAATATTCTCATCAGTATGTTGTATTTTCCTCATCTCCTTGGTACCCATTTGGTTGACTATTGTTTTGTTATGTTTCTGACATGAGTTTTTATTCTTATCTCAGAAAGTCTTTTGCCCATCGGCGTCTGAAGTACTTAGATTATCGTTATAGTCTTCATTCCTTGTTAAATGAGAACAGGGAACTGGCAGCTATGAAGGATGTTCCTCATAGAGACTTCTACAATGTCAGAAAGGTTTGGCCTCTACCATGGTTTGACATGTTATTAATAGTATTTGCTGATAGATGTCTCTTTGTTCACTCTGCTTCTTCTGCTGTGTTGGAATATTTAAACAAAGCACAAAAAAACGAGAGGTAACAAAAAGAAACCAAAAAGAAAAGAGGATGGTTAAAATTGGGAAGATCTGGACTCACTACAAACAAACACCTTGATAGTAATTAGCAAAATTTATGGTAAATTTTATATATGACTTATTCATTTAGCAGACTGGCATATCATGGTGATGGCTTAGAGTAAGAAACAAATTTATGTTTCTGACTGGAAGGGAGGGAGGTTGGAAGGAGGAGGAAGGGTGGGAGGGTGGGTTGGGTATGTCATGTATATGAGGGTTACCTTCACCATTAGATTTGCTGCTACCCATTTGGGCACCTAGGTAGGAGTCTTACCCAAGAACTAGTAAGCAATCAGGCCATGGTGTAGATGTACTCCTTGAAAGACACCAGGACAATCTCCAACTTTATAGGACACTTTGTCTTGATACAGAGTTCCTCTTCTTTATTCAGGTGGACACTCACATTCATGCAGCTTCTGGCATGAATCAGAAACACTTGTTGCGTTTCATAAAAAGGAAGATGAAGTATAATGCTGACGACTTTGTTACGATTCATGAAGGAAGGGAAGTCACATTACGTGAGGTAAACACGGCAAAGAATCTCATTGTATTTTTTTATTTCTTTCTTACCTTGCAGTCTTCAGCAGTTAGCCATAATAATATGATCTCAGAGTCAGTCTGTTATTTGAACAGGATATTTTGTAAACCTAGGTTAAACCTGATTTCTTAAACCAACGTTATGGTAAGTTTGAGAAAAATAAAATGAAATAGTTAATGTGGTTGGGAATGTCAATAATACAGTAGTTGTTGAAAAGTCCTGGAAAAAGGCTACTGGTCCTGAAAAGTTCTAGAACCCTGTTAAACTCAAGTAAAAAACATGAAATGTATGGCAGACAGTAAAGGAAATTAGCATAGCAATCTTGGAAGTGAAAGAGTTAATGTGAATTTTAGAGTCCTTGAAAAATCAATCTGAGTCTTAGAAATTTTTTTCTGGAAAAGGGTAAGAACCTTGATATTAATTAGCAGTGGAAATGACTACCAACGTTAACAATACCGGCAGGCTTCCTATGTTTAATAATACTGGTGCCTGGTGCTGACTTATGTAAACATCCTGGATCTTTTATCATGAGTTACCGTATGACCATGATTATGTCAAGTGTTTATAATGTGATATTTCATTTTGTTCATCTTTCAGGTTTTTGCTATGTTGAATTTGACTCCATATGATCTGAGTGTTGACAGACTTGATGTACATGCTGTAAGTCCAGTCTTAACTGTGATGTTAACAATAAAACCAGAATGTGTTGTTGCCAGAAATATCCATTCCCACCCCCCCCACCCCACCTCTAAGGAAGGTCGTTAGATAATGTGTAGAGGGTGGGCTTTGAAAAGCCCAAGTTTTAAAAAAAGAGTTTTAGCTAAAATGAATGAATTAAGCTGTATTTGTGAAATGGAAAACAACTTATCCAGGAAGTGGAGTGCAGATGATGATCTTATTGGGTACACCTGCCTATGATAATAATTTATACTTATTGGAAGAAGCTCTGTGTAGACAGACACAATGGAAACCTGATTATTCAAATTATATATACGTGACAATAAGTATGGGCTTTGGTAGTTTGCAAGTGAACATTCTACCCTTTTCCTGCTGCTTTGAATAAAGTAATACTTGCAAGCTAGCAAGGCTGGAAACTGTAATTTTAATACTTAAAAAAGTATTTACTTTTTTTTCAGGATAGGAACACTTTCCATCGTTTTGACAAGTTCAATACTAAATACAATCCAATAGGTAAGATTCCTTTTAATTTCCCATGAGGGGGACAAAGATATTTTGCAACTTTGCTGTAGAAGTGAATTAATTTTTTTCTACCTTTAGGTGAAAGCAGATTGAGGGAGATCTTTCTCAAGACAGACAACCATATCAATGGCCGGTACTTTGCTGAACTGATGAAAGAAGTTATGGCTGACTTGGAAGAAAGCAAGTATCAGAATGCTGAGTACAGGCTCTCCATTTATGGCCGAGCAAAAGATGAGTGGGATGTTTTGGCTTCTTGGGCAGTGAAGAATGATATGTACTCCGATAATGTGCGCTGGCTTATTCAGATTCCTCGACTGTAGTGAGTAAACCATTCATTTTGTTTATAAATACTGTTAAAGAAATGCAGACTGTGTTATACAGGTTATATGCAATGTTCTAAATCATTAGCCCAAAACTTTCAGACACACTAGCTTCATATGAATGGTTGCCTGCCTGCTTGGGTTTTATTCACAGACTTAAAAGTTAATTAAACACCTTGTACAGTGTAGTAAACAGTATCACATGAAAGAACTGTCCGACAGCTTTCATTTGAATGGTCACACTGAAGTTTATGCACAGACCGAAAAGCTGGAACAAGCATAATAAACAGTACTGGTCAGTAGCTTTCATTTGAATGGTCACTCACTAGTGTTTCGCCCACAGGCTTAAAAGTTAGAACCACCTTGTACAGCATAATAAACAGTACCACCTGAAAGTACAGCTCAGTAGCTTTCATTTGAATGTTCACACACTAGGGTTTCATCCACAGACTTAGAACTACCTTGTATAGCATGCTATGGTTAAATGTACCACATGAAAGTACTGATGAACAGCTTTTATTTGCATGGCCACACACAGTAACAGTTCATCATTTCATCAGTTTGTCACATGAATTGTACAAATAAGAGACAGCTTCAATTAAATATACGACTTGAATTAGCACTTAAAGAAAAACAAAACAAAAACAAATTAAACAATTTTTAGCTTGGCCTCATGTCAGACAACATACGTGTAGCCCCATGTATGTGCATGTCAAGTGTAAAGCAAGGAATCAATAATAATGATATTTGCAAGCTTTGAATTGGAATTTGGAAATGTTGGTTTTTGAGGAGAGGGGAAAACCAGAGTACCTTCATTGAGAAAAACCTCTCAGAGTAGAGAAGAGAACTAACAACAAACTCAACCCATGTGACGCCAGGTCTGGGAATTGAACCGGGGACACACTGGTGAGAGGCGAATGCACTCACCACTGTGCCATCCCTGCTCCCCGAACTGTATCACTTAATTATTATTTGGATCCTTTTGCTATGAACAACTGTATTTAACCATTTTCATGCATTAACTTGCCTTGGTTGTGTTTTCCTCAACAGTGACATCTATCATTCAAAGGACCTAGTGAAGAATTTCCAAGAAATGTTAGAGAACATTTTCATTCCATTGTTTGAAGCAACAGTCAACCCACAGTCTCACCCTGACCTTCACAAGTTTCTCACACAGGTGATGTGTTTTAAAGCCTGGGATCATTATTGTTTTCTGTATTTATCATTGTTTATTGAGTTCTGGTACATTACTTCAACTGAGCAATATCAGGTGTAAGCATTGAACAGGGTTGCCACAGTCAGGGAAAAGTTAGAGAAGATTTTATTTTTTGTCAGGGAAAAGTCAGAGAGTTTTGTATCAAGTCACAGAATTTCTAAATCGTTGTTCAAAGTCAGTGAAAAATCAACGAATTTTATCTTCAAGTTGCCACAAATTACTTTTAATTATTAGATGATTTTGTCTAGGCATGCAACACAATATTGTTTTAAAAGTTACATGAGCAATCCTTGTTTCAATTGATTCTTGGCTAGAACAGTCACACGGTCAGTGAAACTAGCTTTACAGTCAGTGAAAAGTCAGGAATTTTTTTTGTTAGGGTGGGTGGCAATCCTGTTGAATGTTGTTCTATAGTAGCACATTTGATAACTCTAGAAGTGTTCCTCTACGTAAGGCCTTAAACTGTAAAAAACTTATATAAGCTTATGTTTCAAGATTTCGCAGATCCACATTATCGTCAGGAATAAAAAGTATTTATCTCTACCAGTTGTGGCTAAGCAGCAAGAAAAAGTGATCAGCTGTGGACTGTTAACAGTTTCTAACCAATTTATATGTTATCTTGTAAACAGGTTGCTGGCTTTGACAGTGTGGATGACGAGAGTAAAGCCGAAACCCATTTGTTTACAAAAAAGAGTCCTTTGCCTGCTGACTGGAACACCAATGAAAATCCACCATACTCTTACTATCTGTATTACATGTACTCCAACATGGTCGTCCTTAACCATTTAAGAAAGTACGTCATCTAGCTAAGTAGTTCAGGCACTTTTATTTGACAATTATTGAACTGGAAAGAAACAAGTTCTTTCCCCATTTGTTCAAAAGAGGGTATGGGCAACTTCAGATTTGGGGGACCGTGACCTTCTTGCATGAAAAATTTACCCAGTGTCCAGATGCAGGAACACACTCTAATTACAGAAAAAAAAAACATTCACAATTCCTGTTTCTGGAAACCTCTTGGAATGTTATCTCCCAAGTACTGTTGTCCAAATGATAAGTGCTTTGCCTTAAAACTTTCAAAATGTTCAAACTTAGAGGCTGCAGTACCACGTTCACCTATAGATGGATAATGGTAATCGTTATCCAGGAGATAGGGTAGCATTTTCTGTCTTGACTAGCAATTTATCAGATAGTGTTTTCCAACTACAAATAACAACTGGTGTCCTGGATCTTTAAGGTCAAGGGTGGTCTGGGGTAGAGTGGGGAATATCAAGGTTGATGCAGTGGCATGGGGTGGGGTGTGGACTGGAGTACATGTTGTGTTATGGTGTAGTGAAACTTAATGCAAAACATGATAAATGTGGTAAACAGATGGCCAGTTGTGTTTTCCTTTTTTTCCTACTCTGTCTTCCTTTGCTTTATTTTTTAGTTGCTTTCACTAGTCTTGCACACAATCTGAAGACTTGGTATTGACTAGCTGTTTAGCACCTTACAATCTTGCAACATCTTTTGTCTGTAAAATATTTTCAATCCTGTAAGTCATAGACTTCTCTTCTCCTTTATAGGCCATATAAAGTAAGTAATACAGGTTGCAAATAATTATGAAAAGAAAAAAGCTTAATTTTATTAAAGAAATGAAAGCAAGATTAAAGGAATCTGCTGTTATGTGAAGGTGTTTATGAACTAATTTGTTTATTTTTCACAGAGAACGTGGTTTTAACACCTTTGTATTGCGACCTCACTGTGGTGAAGCGGGGCCTGCTCATCATTTGGTGTCAGCTTTTATGTTAGCAGAGAACATTAATCATGGTCTTCTTCTAAGAAAGGTGCATTATACTTCTACTCTAAGTGACCCTCTCTTCCTACACCAATTCTGGCAAGACATGTCTATCTTATTTAGGCCTTGTCATTCCTCAGTGAGCCTACACTAAGAAAAACTTGAATCTTAAATCTTTGTCCGTGAAGAAAAGCTTTGATGATGAAGTGAATGCGTGAAACATATGAACCCAGTAACAAAAGGTCCTAAAATTTAACATGTTAAATTGCGTCAACATACAAAACTCTCTGAATGTGAACCCCACTACATCTGTAGCTGCAGTTTTACTGTCCATCCTAGAGAGTTAATAATGATGTACATGTGGCCTGATACTACACATGAATGTCAGAGCTTATCTGCTTATAATCAGTTCATGGTGATATTCATGCTGCATTCAATCATAGACAATGTGTTATGTGATTTCAATCAGCCTATTTAGGACTCTTTAAAGAAAGAGTTTTGCTTGATTTCTGTTTAAAAGTAACTCAGTCAAAGAAGACAGTCAAGCTATATTTTAACATGAAGTTGTTTGATTGACAGGTGCCAGCCCTCCAGTACCTCTACTACTTGGCCCAAATCGGTATCGCCATGTCACCACTCAGCAACAACTCACTCTTTCTTAACTACCAGAGGAACCCTTTGCCAGATTTTCTGGCTCGTGGATTGGTGGTGTCTTTGTCAACAGACGATCCGCTTATGTTCCATTTTACTAAGGCAAGTTTTTTCTAGCTTTACAGCATTTGTATAATAAGCCATTTTGATTTGTGTTTTGCCTCTGCTGATGAAAAGAGGCCACGCACAAAACCATTCATATCAAAATAAGTTTGCCTACAGGCTCAGTTTCAAGCAAATCAAACGAAGGTTTTGCACGAGGACTTGTTTTGAAACAGAGGCAAAAGGGAAATCAGAAATGGCCTGTTTTTTAAAGTCTAGAAAAAGTCAAGAAATTTTATTGAAAGCTAGGAACAAGATGGAATTAAACAATTCTGATTTTGAACCCTATGTACAGATTTATTTTAAACTTAACGAAAGATTGCGTCTTATCATACTTATTAAAATTTGATATTATAAAAATTTCACCGTTCTGTGTTGAATTATAAGCCCCCAAAGCAGTAATTAAGGGTGGTTTTAGCAGGTCATACATGTACTGTTGCTATGGGAACCTATTGTGTCACGAAAATGATAACAACATGTTCACCAGTCAAACGAGTATTTGGTGATACATCGAGGAAATATCTCTAATGGATGATTTGTTGTATTCTCATTACTCATCAGTTTGATATTGTACTGACTTTGTAAGGCGAATTAAGTACCTGATCAATGTTGAACATCAACAGGAACCACTGATGGAGGAGTACAGCATTGCAGCGCAGGTGTGGAAACTTAGTCCCTGTGACATGTCAGAGCTGGCCAGAAACAGTGTTCTTATGAGTGGCTTTGAGGATGAGGTAAATGTCTCGTATTTGTACTCTCTCAAATAAAAACAAGGGTTGCTAATGTTAATTGCGATGTGAGAAACACGGCACCAAGGCGATTTAAATTCGACCAAAGATTCCAGTTTGAATTTCCGGAAATTTTCAGTGGCAAATGGAACAGAATTTATTGGAATATTTCTGGAAACGAGGAGAACCTCGCATGGTATACCCGAATTTTTGAAAATTTCTTACCGAGAATTTCCATTCTATTACATTTTTCTCCCGAGATTTCTGGAATCTTGGTTAAATTTCTGAAATTTGACAGTTTTTCGAATGTTTTGGAAACTTTCACAGGAAATTTCATACATTTGCCCCAACTTCGAAAGTTGGATAATCTTTTGGTTAAATGGATTTAGCACCCGGAGTGTTCACTCAGAAAACGCATCAAATGTTTTCCGTCTTCACTACACCTTAGAATCGATTAGAAATCACTGGTCCTTTGGATTATGCGTTTGGGAAAAATCGTATAATTATCGTTAGGTAATCGTTTTCAAAAAGCGCTCTTTTCAAAATATTTTCCGTCGGCGATGAAAGCGTTTTCAAATTGAAGAGTGTTTTCGAAAAGCTCCGTTTTCGTGACGGATTAGTGTGGACAATAGGCCTAACTGTAGCAACAAAGGTGCGTTTTCAAATTTTCTCTGTGAACGGGGCTAATATGTTTGCCATTTAACAGGTGAAGCGTCACTGGATTGGTGACTATTACAAGAAAGAGGGAGTAGCAGGAAATGACGTACATAGGACCAATGTCCCGGATATTCGCATGGCATTCCGTCACGAGACTTTGGTGGAGGAATTAAGCACGATCTGCACTGCTGCACGTGTTTAAACCACGCCATGAACACGTGTTCAGATTCATACTGCACGTGATCTCAGTTCATATTCTTCCAATGGCATTCGATTAAGTTTACAAGAAGGCGAAACAAATTATTACAGTATGCTCTTAAATATTTTCAAAAGTAATTCGATGAAACAATACTCAGAGTGAAAGCATTATTTTTTCAGTGCATTTTTTAAAATACAATGCAAATAGTTCAGATCAAAAAAGACACTCTATATTGGCGTTATTTTAGTTCAATTTAATAAGTCCTCAATTTTAAATTAAAAATATATTTGTCATATATCATATTTACAAAAATTTGAAAGGTTATTCAACGGTTGTTACAATTAATTATTTAGGAACTGATTTCTTACGTGTGGCTGAAACCTTAACAGTTATTTATTTTAGTTCATGTTTTAATGTATGTTTTCAACATTTGTTGTTACTCAACAGTTGATTGGCGAGTTAAATCCACACGCGTAAAACTAAGAACTACGTAGCAAACAGTAACGTAAAAATACTGCTTAACAGCTTTCATTTGACTGGATACACACTAGGGTTTCATCCACAGAATGAAGAGTTAGAACCACCTTATACAGCATAAAAAACAGTACCACATGAAAGTACTGCTCAATAGCTTTCATTTGAATGTCTACTCGCTAGGGTTTCATACAAAGACGTTAATTTCAAAGATTTCAAGTAAATTGGTTCGTAGTTCGACTTGCAGTACCCTTTTAAAAGGGCTAACACACAAAGAAACTTGTAGTTTTTCGTTGTATTTAAATGCTTGTGGTAATCGGTAAAAACTCAGTATAAATTAATATTATCAACAGTAAGAAGCTCTGTCTTTTAAGCCAATATAAAAAGCACAATTAAAAAATGTATGTATCTTTGACAGAATTGTAAATGAAGATACCAAATTGTCGTTAAGCTTTAAATTGAGCTAGCACACGTGCTATATTTTTCCTCGGTCTAAGGGATATGACTAAAGACGTTACTCTGCAGTCTCTGATTGGCTGCTACTTACATTACGCACGAGTATTTAAAGCAGGGAAAACCAATCAGAAAGCGTGGAACTACAAAATGAAATTCTCGGGTTTTTTTCCAGAATGTGTGGTTCCAGAAAATATCTATGGCCACCCAAAGGAGGTTATTGGAAAATCCAAACGGTAGAGGTATCAGAAAAGTGTGAACTAAAAGTTGAATTTCCAGAGGGATCTGGAAACGGGGGGGAGGGCTTCTTACCAAAAAACCCTCCGAGGGAGGGGTGTGGATACTTTCTGGAACAACACAGCGTATTGTACGTGTAAAAGATGAGTTATTTAAGTTTTATTTCTAAATTGAATATTATCTTTGGCGGAGTACGCTAGCATAGAAATGGTGAACTTAATGTACAAAGCAAGTGATCTATTCATTCATGGTAGTCAATTAAATTTAAGTTTTCAGCCTCAAATGTATTTTGTTTTACTGTGAGTGTGGGAGAACAAGTGTTGCTGAAGGATGCAGATTATAAAGAGCGCCTTCGAGGAGAAAATAACTGTTAAGTTGAGAAGACAATAAATTCAGAGAACTACGGGCTGAAACTACAACAAAACTTTTAATGTCCAGTTCGGTTTAAGCTTAACAACAAGTCCTGTGCCACGAGGTACCACAGTTCATGTGACTTGCCGATCACGTGACTATAGTCGTGTGTCACGCCACAACATTCAGTGTACACTGTAAATGTACACTGAATATGACGTCGCATGTGTTGCTATGGTAACCAACAGCTTCAACTAGCTGACGTGAAGCATTTTCAAATTTTTACAATCGTTTCTGGGGATGGAATGGTTAGAAGTTGCCCGAAGGGAAAAAAAGAATTCCGAAACATGAAACGCTGCCGAGCAACTTGTGGAAACGCAAATTAGTGACATAACAAGGAAATAGTTACCCATATCAACGCATTTGTTACATCACATTCAGAAAATTATTTGGAGACAATTTTCATTGTCAATTGGCTTTATGTCTTTTTTTGCAGAATTTGTTCAAATTCGATCTTTTTTCAATTTTATCCTTCCTTGTACAAAAGGTGATCAATGAGCCTGTATAGGTATGGGCGGCTCCAAAGGGTGTGGGTTTTTTTATCCGTTATGGTCATAAATAGAGGGTATCGATTCTGTCCATTGAGGTCTCAAATTGCTTTTGCACACTAGTTTTGAATTCGGAATGCTTTTTGGAAAAAGATACTTTTCACCATTATCGATAAGACAATCAACAAATACCCTTCAAAATGCCAAGACAGGTCTGGAACAGGGCATTGATTTAAATGTCAGGTCTTAAATAGGCAGGCCGAAATTACAGGTTAAGTAGTTTAACGGTTTTGGGAAGGGGGCCGCACAAATCCACCCGAGGTTTCTGGGAGTGTCCCCTGGATAGGGCCAGTAAGGTGCAAAATGAAACTCTACGCATTAGTATGGAATCAAAGGAAAGCAAACAAAGGCAACTTGTTGAATAGAAAAGAGAGGCTATATCACCAGGAGGCCAAAGATGCTAAAGAAGCTGCAAGTAAGGGAGATCTTATAAAATGCTGTATCAAACAGCATTTTATAAGCGGACCTAATCAAAGAAAGCCAATCCTCAATAAGAAAGCAGACGTCTTTTCCAAACACTTATGAACAACTTGCACGCTGGTAGGAACCCTTTGAAGAGGTTCTTAGTCACCTCCTACCCGTGAAGTAACTTGTCCTACAGCCTGGAGATCTCCCTATAAACACAGACAGCATATCCCGTGTCGAAAATAGATCAGCCATTAAAAGCTTGAAGATTGGAAAGGCCAGTGGGATATCCGCGCAGAAGCCATACATGCTCGAGGAGAAGTGTCGTTGGAGACCCTGTATGGACTCTTTACACCAGATCTGGAGGGAACAGGAAATCCCAGCCTCGTGGACGTCCTTGTGAAGTTGGCAAAAAATGGGATACCACATCAGTATTATAAGAATTGATTGTTGATTCATTGTTTATTATTGCAAGTAAAGGTCTAAGCCGCGTTGCGTCACGACCCTAACAACGGCTGCAAAGGTGACTACCTTTTGCTAGATCGAAGGAAGCAGGCACAAGACTCATTGTTGCGCGACGAAAGCCCAAATCAAAAAGCCACTCTTATCATTGAAAAATCATTGGAATGGAACTCTACCTGGCCTTTAATGATTTGAAAAAGTCGAGAGGTGATGTGACAAATCTTGCAGCATCACGGAGAGCCAGGAAAGATCATTACAATCTTTTTTTTTATAAGGACCTTTTTTATAAGAACGTTGAGGCTGAGATTTACCAAAATTTTAAGAACATGCTAAGAACATACCCCAGGCTGAGAGAACGTCTTTATTTTGCCCATTTGGGCTAACTGCTTGTTAAATGAGCAGTATAAAAGAAAATTGAAAACTGCGGTCTAAAAGTACAATAAGCTCAATGCTTAAAAGGAATACCTTAACATTAACAATGTTGTTTCTTATTGCATGATATATACACGATGTAGAACATCTCAACTGAGACTC
>Ga0126337_10002602_pt1 | contig 11544 bp, 5 predicted proteins | sample DipCmetagenome_FD_92527 | JGI IMG/M metagenome (GOLD analysis project Ga0126337, IMG submission 92527) | Coral microbial communities from La Bocana,Puerto Morelos, Mexico - Diploria C A metagenome | ecosystem: Host-associated > Invertebrates > Cnidaria > Coral | place: La Bocana,Puerto Morelos... | reverse complement strand
TCTTTGCTTTTTAGTGAAAAGTGACTCGGAAATCATTTTATAAACTTATGATACACTTCGATTAGGGGAATAGTTTACAAAATGCGCTTTAGTGACTTAAAACACAGGAAATGCATAGAATTTCGTCTTACATTTAAAGTTACGAAGCGGTTTTCGCTTCGTTTCTGTTCCTCAATTATCATTTGGTGTTTTTAGCTCAAAACATAATGTGCCACTAGGTAGGTCTTGGTTTTAAATAAAATAGTTTCTACCAAAAGGGGCTCCTTTAATTTATGTCCAGACACTTCTCGACAACTTTAAAACGGAGAATGCCTACCTCCTGCCCGCCATCTTTAAAAATGGCGAACGCTCTGGGGACGAGATTTTAATTATGCTTTGTAATAGTAATTTGAATTTGAGATCAATTCATAGTGCTCAAATGAAATAGTAATTAAGCAAGTGAAGTACAATTCAGGGAGTAATCGGGCGAGGAAATTTCAAAACAAGGCCGATTTGAAATTACGAGCAGGATCCCGTAAGGTCTAAAAGCAAATTGATCGTATCAAATTTCGGGGTAATTAAGAACGTCTGTTAAACGGAAAGTCAGAGCTAAACCATTAAAGCTCACGAAATTGACGTGCAAATAATGTTGGTATCTAGTTACAAATTGGATACACCACACCTACGTGAACATGCATCAATTCCTTGACAAGTAGAGGCGCGGAGAACCAATCACGATAGCGAATTGTGTTATCCTTTAATCTCAGGTTCAATGGGAATGTATATGTAACAATTCATTTAAAATCGTGAAACAAAAAAGAACGAAAAGACAATGATATCCAAAAGTCAAAGCTCGAACGGGACTAGAGCACCCATGCGACGCGCTTGTAGATGCGATTATACTAGAAACGAGGCAAAATTATGAAATGAAATTCTGAGCCGCATTATTAGTCACTGCAACGAATATGAAAGTTCCATTAAGTGAGCTAGGACCCTTAAACGCATCTACCCTTTTTTGGTTTAAAAAATTTTTTCATCCCTAACGTTAAACCAAGATGGGTAAGAGCCCTGGGGTTGGGGATGTGCGGCCCGCTTCCCAAAACCCTTAACATAAGAATCGATACCCTGTTTATGACCACAACGCTGGATAGCCCATATAAGGGATTCCCTTCCCCCGGGAGGTGAGAGCAGCTGGAGTTCAAGCAGGATCACTCTAATTATAAGGGTTCGTATCGTTTAAGAGAACAAGCACATGATGGGCTCTAGGCACAACGTACTGGGGACGCCCACAACACAAACCAAAAGCACGAACGCGTGCGCAGAATGGATTTTCGGTTCCATGCCTTATCGATACAGTAAAACAAGTTGGCGGACGATGTGCTTATATTTGTGCTGCTGGCGTCCTCTGTTACACATGCGCAGTGAAAACCACCACTCTTCGTGCTCAGGACTCTTTCAATCCCTTTCGAAGAAGGATTCCAGATGCTAACGTTAAGAAGTTTAACTATTATAGTTCTCTTTACCAAGGCATAAAGAAATCGCAGTCAGAGTCTCTTAAATTTATTTCACGTCTTCAATAAGTTCTATTCGAAGCTTTAAAAAGAGCATAAATACTTTTGAAAAGAATTAAATTCCCGCGAGATTTAAATAATAGCAATAAATACTTGATATTTGCAAACAGTAATGCAATCCTATATAGTATTTTCTCAAAGTTTCTAAATAAACCTTTCAGTCCTTATAAATAAATATGAGACTCTCTTTGATGGAAAGAAACTCACTCTTGTCGAAATTGCCAGCAACAAAAGCTCTTGTGTTGAGATAACTTAAATTAATCTTAAAACTTTTACATCCTTTTATCTTCTTATCTATCTTTATATCGGTTGATAGTAGCCTAATGCTGTTTAAATAAAATGGTTCCAATTCTCTATTTTTATCTAAAATTATAAACTTCTGTCTTCCTAGCTGCAAAGTCTCCTTCGTAGGTTTTGGGGGGGGGAGGGGGGAAGCTGAGGGGAGCATTTTAGATTTTTTATTTTCGATGGATTTTCCACTCATTACTTGAAGACCTCTGTTTATTTAGGTATATACCTCTACCAGCATGACTCTAGCAGAATTACTTTCTAAAAGAAGATTTCTTTAGTTTGATTGTAAGCTACAGTCAACTGAAAACAGCTTAAGGTCATCTATGCCTAAAACACCGCGGCGGTGAAATTTATCATTGATACCTTGATCAACGTCACTCAGCATAGCCAGTCGACTACGTTTCGTGACTGATTACATAGCGCGGTTCGCACTTTGCTTAAAAATGCAGCACCACCTGACTATGCAATCTTTCGCGTTCATGCTTATATACCTGACAAGAAGAACCTGCCTTCTTTCTTTAAATTCTAAAGTAAGTTTGACTTACTATCATCAAAGCCACTCAGTGACGAATCAAGTTGTTTTTCAGAATAAACATTTTACGTTCGTGTCGCTTATCGCAATTTTTCGCGTTCCCATATATCCTCTCTTAGTTGCTTTAAAATTTTCAAGTTAAGAAAGTCGTTAATTAACAAGTCCTCGTCCGTAACGTTGCGTTTTTCATAATATGATAAAGCAGCCTGGTCTGTCGTCCAGCAGATTCTAGAACTTAGTCTTTCACTGTTTTATATGGATAATATCCAGTCTCTTTCATAGCTGAAGCATTTTCGAGGTCAAAAACATTCGCGTCTCGTCCAAGCGAGCTTGCCCTTGTGTCAACTTTTAAGTCGAATTCCCAGCATTCCTCTCAAGAGGCCTCCAGGCAGAATCCAGAGCCTTTTGTAATAACAGTTGTCTAAATCATACGTAGTCTCCCTCCTCGTCCATATTGTGCATGTGGCCTGGTGGCGGTATGATGGTGGGTAGAGGTGACGCCCCTCGCATTGGACTGGCCACGCCTTGATTCATTGATGACCGTGGGGAGGGACCAGGGGATTTTTTTGGTAAGCCACCAAGAGGGGAGGAAGAGGATGGGAGGGGTGGGTCGCACATGGAAGAAGTAGAAAACAGTTTGTACCAACCGATAACTAGGTTACTAAGGTCTAACTCGTCAAGTAAAATTTGTACAACACCCATAAAGACTTTGCGGTCCATACGTCCATAGTCTCCCCACACAATAACCTACAACAGAGGCAAAGAGCCATAAGTAAAACAAAAAATTCGTTCTTGGAACAATGTCAGGTTGTGACTAGTGTATCTCTGTAGAACCTTACTGCCTCATACCCAGAACTCTCTCGAATCGCGGAGGGTTCTCCTTCCCAGGCCCACAGGGATTCACGCTGGCAACCAGTTGGTTGTGATTCCCACTATTTCAAACACGGAACGTATGGGAAGTAGGCCGTAGTACCTCCCACCTGGCACAAATGTTGATCATTTTAGCTCTAGTGGCTTCATATTCCATTAGAAAATAGCCCAAAAAAAATTTGTGCGCTGATTGGTTTAAAATCGTCTTTCCATAGCTCGATAGAAACACAAAGGATGAGCTGTTTACGCAATATGATGAGCAAAGTAAACAAGTTGCTTTCTTTCTTTCGTGGCAGTGTTCTCTAAACAAAAATTGAAAACATGTTCTCTGTGTTTCTATGTTATAGTTAGAAATACTCGTGGAAGTTTAGGAGAACTCGAAAAAGCTGTGGAAACCATCGCCTGTTGGTTCTTCTTCTCACAGCATTTCTCGTTCTCGCGAGCTTCCACTGGTGTTTTTATAACTCTATACAAAAACACGGTACATGTTTTCCACTTAAGAAGTGAAGAGTTCGTAGCAACCAACGTCATCTGTTTGAATCCAATTGGAGCCCGCGGGATTGTACAACTACTTAAAACTGAAAAACAGAAAAACTGACCGTACGGTTGGATTGAACTTTTGTATTTCCTATTTTGGTAATACAAAAGTTCAATCCAATCGTACGGTAAGTTTTTCTGTTTTTCAGTTTTTTGTATCCCAAATTTTGCTGATCAGATCCACCAGGATCTGGTTCCTTTGCTTTGTCCGTTGGCGCTTTCTCAAGTTTAAAGTCTTCATCAACAACTACTTACTCATCAACAGTCTGTAGTAAATAGATGATGATAACGATGGATATGAAAGTGAAGCTAAGCTGCACTTAGGATTGCCGTGGTATGGTTCTCGCTTGCCATCAGAGAGACAATTTTCGACACAACCCCAGTGGATCTAAAGAAACGCGCCCTCAACATTCCATCACGTTTCTCGGAGAACATAAGCGCGAACAAACACAAATTCAGAAAATTACCTGAAGTGTCTTGCCAGTAAATTCTACCTTGAACTCCAACTGTTGTTGATATAAAGGTTCTAACGTTCTCCGAGCCGTCCGAGTCTTCTTCTTAACCAAGCAGCGCTTGCCTTCCATCACATACACTTTTACATAAGGCGCTAAATACAGAAAACAAATGAAAATAATTAAGCTTGGGGCACATTAGGGTTACGGCATAACATACAGCAGCATAAGACTGAGTTGCTGGGAAAAGGCGGTGTTTCGTGTCTCGCCATTATAGGAGTGTATTGATAAATGCTTGACATTTTGCTGTGGAAGACGTGTGGGAAAAGCCTGTAGTAAATTCCGTGACAGGACTATTTCAAGCTACCATCAAATTCTGAATAGCAGTCGGTAAAGCAGTCCCGTCAAAAGTCCCAGCTAACAGGAGGTAACGCTCTGACACGTCATCTTCGACAAACAAGTCGAGCCGGCAACAAGATGGTTAGCTTAAATTCAGGACTATCGGATTATATGAACAGCGCCATAAACGACTCGGCGACACCGCCCACAACTTCTATCTACGGCTAAAAATAATCTACATCTCACGAATTTCTATCTACTGCTAAAAACCGTTTTAAAGGTATAGAGCATAATGTGAACCCCTTTAAATCCGCCAGATCCTAAATCCTGGTGGCCGGAGGACTGACATAAAGAGCGAGTTTGAACAGGCACGTTTTATTACACGCGCCAAGATTACGCACACCTTCCACGCTGGCAGACTCCTGCCTTATATATTCGATGAAAAAAGCAATCAGCCACACTTAGCTTACCTGGTAGAATTTTTGAGCCAGGTTTTGGTAACAAGCCCTTGGCCCGTATGACCTCCACTTCTAACATTCCTTTTCTGTTATACAGCGCTAGTTGGATGTCTCCCATGGAGGGTGAGGCCAGGACTTGCCGACCAACAATCTGGGCAGGACCCAGGCCATCGATAAAGTCACCTAGGTGTCCCTCGTTTCCAAGTTTTATTCCCGGAGGCATCCAAGGACTGGGGAGACAAACAGATATCAGTTAACTTCACTGAAGTGGAGGCAGCGTGGCCGAGTGGTTTAGGAAGTCCCGGGTTCAAGGCATCCGCCCTTACCACTAGCGAGATTTGTTTCTCGGTAGTCCCGAGTTCAAATCCTCGGTCACGCTTTGAAAATAGCAAACTGGTCTGCCTCCTACCAGTTGGGATATTTGAAATATTTGTTTTCTTTGTGTCAGCGGCATGCCTGTAAACTAGCTCAGCTTAGTGCTTGTACAGCTAAGTGCATAATCAATATAAATGAGATTTACATTTTTAGGTTCTCAAGACACAAAAGACAAGGATTACCAAACAAAGCTCACAATTATCCCTGAAAAAAATCCCTCAAAACACTTCTTGAAACACAAAAATAAATATCAAATATCACAAGGCAAAAATCTCAGTTTAAACTCCCAATTTTTCATCTCCCAAAATCTCGCCGAAAAGATGACCCCCAAAAAATATCCACATAGTCTATTTCAAATCCAAGAAATGCTTTAGTTCGTCTGCACTCAAATTCGTTCCCAGGTTTCTTTTTCAATCCGCAAACCGAAACAGAGTGGTAAAACTGGGAACGAACTTAATGTACACCTGCAAGCGCCGGGGAAACCCCGTTTAAACTAATTAAAACACAATATCAATAACTGATTCGTGCCCCGCACTGGGTGACACTTCGGTATAGCTCTAGAGAAAGTAATAAATTTAAAACTGAGAGACATCAGTCATTCTTGGTCGGGGGCATTTCAAACAAAACTTAACTCGTATCGTCTCAATTTCTAAGTTTCCTCGGTGTAACGACAAAAAATATTCCGGCACGTTGCTATTTCTTGTAAAATAACATCAATCGATATTGCATTTTTAAAGGGCAGTTTTATGAGCTAAGTAAACGTGACATTTTGTATCTGTTTTTCAGTTGCCGGGATACTGACTTAACTTTGTTTCCATTTAACACGCAAACGGCACTATTTCAGTCGTAAACTACCAGTCCTATAGATTTGACAGAACGATCTTCATTCACTAAAGCAACCTACGAGCCTAAAAACTTTGAAACGTATAATTTGTCTGAATCAATAAGACATTTGGGAAAAAGCAAACAGAGATACTTCATGCATTTATACATAAATCGACACTGGTTCTTAGCGGTTTAAAATCACATTACTTCCTTGCAAATTACGCTTAAAAAAAACCCTGAAAAAAAAACAAATTTATTTTTTCGCTGAAACCTAGTTTCCTCGATACACTTTTATCGTTTCATATCCAGTTTAGCTGAACTTACCGGTACAGCTAAAGCACTGTAGCAGTGTGTTAGCACAACAGGCCATTAGATAATGACAAAACTGTCAAGTTATGCTCACGCAAAAGCTAAAGCCTAACCGCTAACAAACCCTTTAAAAAAAAACAACGGATTCAGTAAAACTTTTAAGCGGTTCGCAACGGGTCCGCAGTTAGCCTACAGCTTGAGGCCGCGTCTAAACCGTAGCGTCAAACATGTAGCAAAGACAATAACGTACTGAAAGGTCCCGCGATAGAAAAACTATTTTCTATTCCTTGAATTGTTGTCTGGCATGAATAAATGAACATTGAATTTCAGATCCTGACAGAAGCCTTAAGATGAAAACGATGACACCTCGGCTGGAGGTATTTTCGACGTTTCGCTCAAACTGGTAAAGAATAAAGAACTAGTCTGTAAAAACGGCGGCGTAAGAGATTGGATCTCAGCATCTTCTCTCATGCGAGCAGAAGTTTCCAGCACAGCAACCTAGAAAACGTTTCTAGCAAGGACACGGCTATTCCGAGCTCGCTGGTCACGATACAACCTCTAAATCATCTAAACTCGTTCTTACTGATTTGAAGAGGGGGTCAGTTTTTTTTTTGGCCGTACTTTTTAACAAAGCGCCAAAGTTGCCTTGGCCGTGCGCGTGTAACATTGACTTCAAAATCACGACAAGAAATATGACAAAAATAAATATTGTAACCAATTTCAGGCTAAAGACGTTACTATTATATTTAATCTCACCTTCTCTTAATTCGAACAACTTGCCCCACTGTATCAAAGAAACTCGTCATTTTATGAGGGAAATTCTTACACAATACGAACCGAACAACTGATGTGAAGCCGTGTTGAACACTTACTTATGCAGGTCATGTTAAAAAATACACCCTTGTTACAATTACAACAACCTGGTCCAGTGATCACGTCATGTAAGGCACATAAAATGTCTATCTAGCTGTTAATAAGCTCAGTTGTTGAATGCATTCGAAGGCGAGAAGTTATAAATATGTGATTTAAAAAAATACTAATTTATGCACATGTCGCTATTCGCGAAAAAAAGTTAATTATTCATACGGAGAAAAAATCTTTAGATTACTATCGAGGTCGTAAAATTCTGCGGATTGAATGTCAGTTGCCTGTCCAGTTAGAGTGGCTTACTAAGGGCTAGTCGTCAGAACAGTGAAAAATAAACAAAAGTGAGCGAAATACGTCAATGTAAAATAACGACCATAGCTTTTTCTTTCGATTCTTACAATACAGGATTTGTTTTCCGCATGTGACATTCTTTGCTTAGATGCTAGACGTCCAATCTTGGTAACATGAATCTCCGACACTTTGGCGATGTTTGCTTAAATCGTGCATAAAAAGCGCATCATGCAATTTCAAGCAAATAAAGATAGTCATCCGATCTTCGATAGCCGCAGCATAGAAAACAATGATTGACATGACTTCATCTGGGCTGTATAATCCTTGCTCACTACTGGATAACTTGTAGTTATTCTCCACATTGTTCAAAATCTGAAAATGGCCGAAGCGATATTTTATATCTGCATTTATTAAAGGGAAAATCAAATAGACTTTCCGATAAGTGTACCAAAAAGGTCATGAAGTATCGAGTCGTACCTGACTGGAGCAAACAAGTGAGTGGTTACGCTCCGGACAGCTTGTTCAATCCTCGACATTAGAGCGCCGGGCTGAACTAGACTCCAAGCAAGAGAAATCTATGATCTCGACTGTAATATGAAGGAGCAGGCACCCACTGCAGCCAGCCGGTGTATTGATTAGTTCAGGAATAAAACAGCTGGCTATTAAAACAAACCATCACTACAGTGATAAGTGATTTGAATATTTCAATTTAGGGACCAGTAGCTAAGGCAATCACAGCGTCCCGCTGGTATTTCGAACTTTCCTTACCGATCCGTCAACTTATTATCTAAACACAAGCTTGTTTTCACTGGCATCTTTCGCTCAAAGGAAACGCTAATAAAACCTATGTAAATGGGATTTAACGAGCTTGTTATAAGCAAATTTCATTTAAAATACACAACGCCAGCTAGAAGAGCGAATTTTAGGTTGAAAGTTGACAACGATAAACGACAAGTCCTCGCTTAAATTTAAATTTTAGAACTGTATTTACTTTCCCCAACAGCATGTTGTATAATTTACAAGTCTCACTCGTGTTTAGACATTTTACTTTATGATCTAGAACTTCCATTCAATAAAAAACCAACTCCTGGGTTACATCGGGGTAGAAATCAATTAAAAATCCCTCAGTCCTAATTGATTTTTCCAAGCTTAAATACCATTTGACACACCATTTACGAAAAATCAGACGACCACTTTACTCTTCTCAATGTATTCTCTAAATTTTTGAACAAAATCTTAAGAGTCGTTTTGTACATTAAGATCCTACAACCATAAACAAATATTACAATATTCATCACTCCGTAATACGTAACCAAACCTGTTTGCTAATTACTTAAAACACAATCCCGGTCGAAAGCTTAAAACATTCCGAAATAAAGGCTGCAACTTCTAAGCTCGTTTAATTAGGTTTGAAGACAAAACTTTCGAACTGAGGTGGAGACTCAATATTTTTTTCAAGAGGGCATTTTTCATTATAATCATAGGAGTACCTTCCCGACGCGATTCCTAGCTAACAAAGACGAGCTTATTAATTTGTTTTATGTGACTACTAAGGTTCTGTAGCATCTTGTACAACAAAAGACAGACTTATTTGCCACAAGAGCACAACAACCTCTCGTCATTCTAATGTTCTGCTTTCAATCCTTACTGAGAACAGCCTACGTGCTCTGCCTTCACATCAATCATTCATAGTAATTGAAAACGATTACACTCAGCAATTGAATTGGTTATTCTAATCTATTCCTACGATTCAGATCAATTCTTCACGACGTATAATTTTCACCTTTGGTCAATTAATTCCGTAGTAAAGTGTTTCTCAAGTTTTTAACAAGACACGGAATGTGACTGATTTAATTTTTTTTTCTTAAGTAGAATACGAAGCGCACATATTCAAGAGAATACAGCATAGTATCGCTTCACGACAGCCCCCCCCCCCCCCTTGACTGCTAACTGTCTATTGTTCTCTGGACATTAGACAGGGGGGGTGCGAGGCGAGACCTTTCAGACTAGAACAGATTGGAACGAGCATAGTTATGGAGAGAAATGGTTACGAAACCTGCCAAAGTTCTTTGTTGTGTGTTTTTATTTGCGTTGTTGGGGATTGACCCTGCACAAAACCTGGCAAAATACAAAACGTGGTTACGTGCGCTCATTCAACTAACCAATAGAAGCATTGTGATTATGTAATTTATGCATAGTCAGTGAGCATAAAACAAAAGATGTGCAGGATCAAGGGCCTTTCAACATAAATTTTAGCCTGTTTGTTTGCGTCTTTGATGTTTACCGGGCTTTTTTCAACCATTCTCACTATTAATTATGAAACGAGACATGGGCGTGGCACTCACTTCATTTATACCGCGCCTTTGCGTCCACCCAGTATAAACACTCGTCTGACAAAAGACAACCAGGCTAAGTTCTGTAATTTTCTTGTTGCTAAACAGCTGCTTTCCAAACTTTCATTTACCAAGATTTAATTGGAACTTTTTCCTGAACTTTAGAACGAGTTCTACACGACGGAAGTCAGATAATTAATAAGAATCCGGCCAATTGTCGGCAAATAATTGATCTGCTTGCCACTGACAAAAAAACGATATTTTGCGATAAACGAATTCAACTGAACAACTGTGTCACAATGCGATCGCCAAGTTTGATTTTAAATTTTAAAATCACTCTCGGACAGCTCAGAGAAGCGATCTACCATTTTCATGGCTCTCGATCAGTGAAAAGAAAAAAAAATGCATCGAATTAGCCCGGGGAACGAGGTTGTGGTACTCACCTACTCTCGACACTAGTAACCGAGCCTGGTATGCTGTTTAAGCTGCCGCTCCGGTCACTTGCTATGGAGGAAGACCGACTGCTCCGTCCACTGCCTCCAAAGCTCTCGCTGCGACCTGTCCCACGGGAAGGCTTGATGTAGCCGCCTGTAGGGAAGACATGAAGATTATTAAGACTGCCAGAACGAGCCTCGTCACGAGCCAGCAGCTTCCCTGTGGAGGAGACGGGTGGGGAACAAAATCGTCAGTATACAAGCATTTGTGTAACGCTTTCGAATAATCTACTAAACTAACAGAGGTATTGAACTAACCCATTTGTGGATACGATACTCCTAAAAGTTATATTAAACGTCTCGAAAGGCGATTGCATTAACGCAAGGGTTTCCTATGAAGAGGTCCTTGTCAACTTGTCACGCAAGTTTCCTTCTAGTTTGTGACGAGCTCGAAGAAAGTTAGCAACGCCACGGAATTGCAAGGTTGGTTTCTCAAATTCCTCGCTGTGTTATATACATGGCTGGCTACGTGAAAAATTGAACTCAGCTGATGGCCTGTTTCAGGCTTAATAGCTACTTAGTGCACCAAGACCTCCCCCTCCCCCGGACAGATTTCGAGCTATTGTAGCTTTACAGCCAAGGGCCACATCAACGGCAATATTGACTGGAATATGTCCGAGTTACCATGTGCCTCTGTTTCAAAACGAGTCCTCGTTCAATACTTTTCATATGAGAATGAGTTTAACTTGATTGACCCTAAAGTGACCTCTCGAAAGACATTCTCATGTGAATGAAGACTCGTTGTGACACAGGGGCAAAAGGCAACCCGGAAATGGCCTACGGATTGGAAGAAGAGACTAGTACAATACTTCCAGCTGACGCCAAGCCGCAAATAACGACACAGAGGAGATTAATGACCCCAAAACGTACTTACAACCCTTGGAAAAGTAGCGTAAAAGAAGAAGAGAGTTAGTAAGGAATCAAAGGAGTACCATCACAAAAGATTTCATTTTAAAGATGTACAAAATGAAAGTAACACCAGACCGCAAGCAATCTGTATTTTCCCGAAGCTCGTCAAACG
>Ga0126337_10002601_pt1 | contig 11545 bp, 9 predicted proteins | sample DipCmetagenome_FD_92527 | JGI IMG/M metagenome (GOLD analysis project Ga0126337, IMG submission 92527) | Coral microbial communities from La Bocana,Puerto Morelos, Mexico - Diploria C A metagenome | ecosystem: Host-associated > Invertebrates > Cnidaria > Coral | place: La Bocana,Puerto Morelos... | reverse complement strand
TTGTTTGAGCTCAGCTTCGTGATCAGTGTGAGTATATATTCTTTACAATCTATTTCCCTTCCATTTAACGTTTTGCGTTCATTCCTGTACTATTCAGTTATCTCACTTCATTTGAGTGCCTTCTGTTGAATTATTTACAGTCACAGAACGTTTAACTTCCTTGGCAAACGTTTTCAATATTTTTAACTGACGAGAATAGAAAAAAATTCTGATAATTTTCCAAGTATTTATACTGATTTATACGGCGTGTCGAATATCTGAATTTAGTCCTCCCTGTATTGTTTTTGCTAATTCAATTCTCCCATTTTGATTATTTTGCCTTATACATTGCCCGATAAAGACATCTTCAAAAACTAGATTGTGCTATTTAAATACATTTTGGGCTTTCAAAAAGTTATGTTTTCTTTTGTGACATGATGTGCTCCCTTCTTTCTTGCAGGAACTGCTGCTGTATTATACATTTCTTCTTTTCTTTACAATTAAAAGACCGGAAAACTTATCCAATGCACCAGAACAGCAGAAAATTAACTTTCCACCAGAGGGTATAAATTATGTACAAAGATTCCTTCCTGCAAGAAGTGTCACGCCAAAATAATTACTGCAGACAGTGGAAAGAAAATTCTCCAGTGCACTGAGTGCAAATTGTCACAGTTGAAATCCAAATGCAAAAGAAAAATCCTTGCCAGTGCTCTTTTTGTAAACAAGCTATTTCACTTCAGATGTTTGACGATGTCATCCAACATTTGTTCACTCTCTACCAAGAACAGAATCCGGATACCGACCACAAATCATTTTCTGATCTGACTGATGATATTATTGAAGTTCTTTTAACTGTTGAAGCCACAGCAATTTTCAATGAAAAAAGACTGTTGCCACAGTTGAAAAGCTATAGACACAAACACTTCTTAATAATAAACAAGTGTTTGTCTCTATAGCTTTTCAAGTGTGACAACTGCAGCATGCTCATATCTGTTGCTGTTTATTGCCGAGTTAAAAAATCCTGTTTATGTTAATAAAAAAACTGTTATCGTTGTGCTCACAAAAATGTCATTACAAACTTTTCTACATCGCCCACGCCCACCACTATCTTTAAGATACACTAGTTTATACTTATTTGACCACAGCAACCGACGTAGAAAAAAGCCAGGTATTTTCCGCGTCTTTCTATATTTTTAAATTAATTTTGGACAAGTCCACTTATGTTCAATTGTACAAGACGTTTTTGCGACCTGAGAATCGCCAGAAGTTTGTTTGTAGTCATTGCAATAAAACTGATGTTACCACAGAACCAAACGTAACTAATTTTTCAATTCCTTTCTGTTTGTTGACCTAGTTAAGCCTCCGGCGATATTTTGTTACAACTGGAGTAACCGCGATTCAAAATTCACAGAAGTTGTTGAAACTGCCACCTAAAATCTTCTTTAGTTACTAAAGATCATCTCTACCGTGCATGATGCGAATAATTCAAGATTGTCAACGTACCTTGGTCCTAACAGCAAGACTTATCCACTGTCAACTCCAACTCGATGTAATTTTTCAGCAGCCAAGTGCACGTAGCTCTATTTACAAAGACGTTATCAAGAGAACACCTTAACAATTTAGTTACCTAAACAGAGTTAATAGAGGGAAATTGTTACGAAACCCTGAAAACATCAAAAAAGAAAACAAACAGGCTAAGATTTATGTTGGAGGGTCTTTGAGTGTCCTTGATCCTACACATCTTTTGTTTTACGCTCATTGACTATGCATGAATACCGAAAAATGCAATTCTGCTTAGGGTTAGTTGTTTGGGCACTCGTAACCACCTATATTTTGCCAGGTCAACCCCCCAAAATAGAAACAAAAACGTACAACAAAAAATTTTCGCCAGGTTTCATAAGCATTTCTCTTTATTTAACTAAAATTTAATTTAAGTGTTAAGTTGCGATAGTATTGCTGTTCACTGGTAAAACAGTTACCGTTTGAGTAATTGTAAGGAGTAATTCTGCTTTTTGTTTTTGACGTGAAATTGGTTCACAATGATCTCCAGAACAAGCTTCTTGTTTTTTTAGTATGTTATATGAGTTTTTTCCTAAAAAACTAGCCTCGAATTATACACGTAAATAAAATTATACGATTATAGCTAGTATTAAATTGCGTAAACAGCTAGACTGAAAAGGTCATGCAATTTACCTGAAGTGACCGCAGTAGTAGTCGTTAGTCAATGCTCCCACTGCACATCTCCGTGTCATTGTCATTTCTTTCCTGGAAAAAAAGTTAAGTTTGAAACTTTTATTGTATTTGGGAAGGAACTTTTTCCTAGAACATTTGTTTTCCAAGGCAATTGGCTTCATAAAGCCACTCACACTTTGAAAATAGTCAGTACAAATTGGTTTTAAGCTGACCTCCTTTCAAAACATTTTCGGATTACATTGTGAGCAGTGACATCTTACTGGGCTTAAAACGCAGAAATTAATCAACTCACATATTTTAGCATATATCAAATGTGCTAAAAAGCCTTGTAATAAAATATCAGAAATTAGCACCTCGTAACGCCATAAAGGCACACAGTAGAATCGTGGAGAACTGACTAAGAGAAATAATCATACATTCAAGTGACAAAATTCTTTGTTTTTTTTCTTCCACCTATTTCTCAGTGTAAAACCAATACAGGAGTTTTCTGTTGTTAAACTTTGTTGCACATGGAGTGACTAACCGGCCTGGAAGCTGCTAGCAGTGCTGACATTTTAAAATGTAGCATCAAATTTTCCGAGAGACTGAAGCCTACAAATTTCTTCTTACAAAATAGACAGTAGAAAAGTACGTACAATTGTTTAGAGTTTGTACCTCAGTAAGGAAGACTCTTCTCCACCGCGACATCTTTACTTTGAACGAAGCACGTGTTCATAAGGTTTGCTGGATTCTAAGAAGTTCTTGTGTTCCATAACACCTCTAAACGTAGGGAAAATCCAAAATGAAGCTTGAAACTTTGTTGTAGCAGAGGGTGAAGGCTGAAAAAGTTGTTTGCTCGACATTGATTCGAAGATGATAAACGTTTGACCAAAGAAGGCAACGAGATTAATCACGGCTCTGTCACATGGCATAATTTAAAATTTAAATTTGTTGACGTTTGCGGCCACGCCGCACTTAATTTCAGTCTGCGTTGAGGGGGTGGGGGAGCTTAGGAGAAAAACAATTTCTTGAAGACTACTTCGCCTCTGAATAGTCAGTCAACAGGATCACTTACAACAGTTTTAAGCAGGTGGCAGGGCCCGGGCCGGGCCGGTTCTTGGTTTTTACATCCCGTGCACACTTAACCGACTCATTCATCAGCCGGGAGGTGTAGCTAGGAAGAGAGGGCTGAGGGTTGGGAATTTTCATGCACATCATAGTAGAAATGGGATTAGGTGTTTATGAAATAAAATAAATTTGATAAATTCTCCAGGCAAGGAAGCAATATTGACCTTTTGACCGGAATCCAATATTACTGTGCAGTTTTACCAGAAATAACTTGGCATCTGAGAAACCCGAATATCTAGCGAAGCAGCAGTTATACTTCATTCAAAGTGAAGTTTTAAAATCCTGACCCGCCCGGTTTGTAGCTCCATGGACATTCTTGTTACATGAATTGCCCCTCTTAACCAGATTGCATTGCGGCTGTTTACTTTTGTTCACGAGAGAGCTAAACAAGAGAGACTTCCGCGATCATATAACGTTTGCCAGGAGTAAAGAATCGTAAAGTACAATTTTTTTTGCAACATTTGCAACGACCACCTTAAGACTGAGAGAGACTTTTTTAACACTTACAACTTTACATGATCGTCGGGCGAAACATCACAAATTTTATGCAAAAATGTCAAAATGTAACGGTCACGTGACTTTATTTTACAAACAGATTTGAATGTATAGCACAATTTAGATCACGTCACCGGGAATATAGCTTTAGTTATTTCTATAAAAACCGACATACTACAATGAGATGTTTGCTTCTTGGAAAGAACTCAAACAAATACTTCCGTAGCCAAAAGGAAAAGCGGATCCTTTGTGGTTTCTCCTGTACTTTGAAATTATGTCAACATTTTATAGTTTAACAACAACAAATACAGTAATCAGATCTGTATGAAGTTAAAATTACAAAGTCTTGAGTAAAACACATGCCATGCAAGACAACAACGAGTGGAAATCTTTGACAATAATGAGTTCAAAGAGGTGAAGATGCATCTTTCGTCAACATGTACAGTCACCACCTTAATTACACTCTTCAACCAAGCTCCAACTGCCAGCTTATTCTTCACTTTAGAGAACCCGAGAAGAAACATCTCAGTTCAATTCAAATCCAGTTTTACTGCCTCCGTTTTTGTTCTATTCCACACCATTTTTTTCTCCTTCTTCAACAACAGACGGATCTTCCTCCATGGAAATTTCACCTTCGCCACCATTGAGGGACTGTGAAAGTTATAAAACCAGTCAGAAATCAATGACAAGATGAGATTTACAAATGTTTACTGGGCTAGAGCTCTCAGATTCTGGACTAGTCAAGTAGCAATGCCAGCTAGCCCATGGCTAGAAATGCAGAAATGTTTTGAGCCTGTGCCTGGTCCCGAGACTGGAAAATAATGTCATGTCTTTAATATAAAAAAGTTGGCGGGCATAATATATGCACTTTAAGTCAAGCATGCAGGAAGACAAGGCCACACAACTTGATGTATGTATGCCACACGTGTAGGTACCTTTATAAGCTGCTCCTGGCGTTCATCAGCTACAGCCTCCATTTTCTCAGCTTTTGCATGTGCTACTGCCTGGGCAATGGCAGCTTCCTTCTCCAATCGTGCATCATTTAATGCGCGAGACAACTGCATCAGAGAGTTCATGCGAGCTTGTGCCAAGGCCTATGAGGATGTACAAGTACAAGCAATAAACAAACGATGCTTCATACTTCTTGCAAACAGTATATGTTGCAGGTCAAAACTAAATTCAGTTAAAATTTATTTTAGCCTGGTTTGATTCTCAATTTCCTTTGTCTTCTAACCCTAATTATTCATAATCAATGAATAAGTAGGTTAAGAGACAAAGGAAATTAAGTTTTGCCTGAATTTAATTTTGACCTGTAACATATACCAGCACATTGAAATCTTATTTAATATCTACAACTTCTAAATGAATATAAATTTAAAAACCAGTACACATTGCATTTTTTATGTATTTGAACTTTCAATTTGCTTCAACACAGTAACACAAGCATACATGCATACATGCACACATGCACAAGCTATTATCACACATGCACTTTAACTTGTAAAACTGCAAGAGAAATGGCTAGAAATGAATGATATGACTCTAAACCAAACAACCAGCAATTGTGATAAGCAAAATGATAAAACAATTAAACAATAAAGAATTGTTGTCTCAAAATAATGACCTATTAAGGTACAAGTAATGTTCCCAGCCCACTCACCTCCTTCTTCTCAGCTTCAGCTTGTAGTTTAACTTGAGTAATGGCAGCATCTCTTGCAGCCTCTGCCTGCAGCTTAGCGTGTTCTATCATACCCTTCAACTGCTGAGCTGTGTTCAACAAAGAGTTTGCCATCTACAGGTAAAAGGAAAAAATCAATGTGTGGTCAGTTACAAGCACGATGAAGCCTATGAACCTCCCCATAAAAATAACAACAACATACATTTCATGTACATGTCTACATGTATATCTACATGTATCACTTAACCTACATCTTTATACAAAAGGTTGTCAGTATGTTACACAAAAGGTTGTCAGTATGTTTTTGAATAGACATCCCTAATTGAAAAATATATGTAGGTGGTAGCCTACTCTTCAAGTGCTGAGGACACAAGCCTCCTAGGGGCATCTGGGGGCATTCCCATGCTTGCAAAATTATACTATTTTCAGCATTTTCTGGCCAGTATTTGGGCCTATTTGGACAATCAAACCTACATGTATGGCTCTATTTCCGGGTACCATGTTTCCTTTACTCAAAATCTCAACAGTCTCAATCAGCAAATCGTTCCTATTTATAATTTATTAGACTTGCTCTGCTCACTCAGCTAAGAATGAAAATCCATACTTAGGAATGATGGCCTTAATTTCTTCAGCCCAGATGACATTATGGCACATGTGGAAGCCCAATATCCACTTTTCTGAAAATGCACTAGGCACTTCATGACCCTTTAGTTCTGTCTTCCATAGAAACATTTTAAAACTACTGAAATGCATCTTCACTTTGAGGCAGATGTTTGATTTCTAACAGATGTCTTACAATATTGTTTGTGGGAACTTTTCATTATTTTAGGTTTCTTGTCAAAATTGATGGTACATGTCCAAGGTAGAGTGAGTGAAAGTAGATTGCCAAAGATTGTTTTAGCTACAACATCCCTGTATACACATGTATATTGTGTTTTGTAATAACTATTGATGGGGACATTTAATGTTAAATGTAGTACAAGGCAGCACTGGCATTCTTAAAAAGGTTAATAAGTCTGTATATGAGCCAAGACGTCCACCGGGCTGGAGCTTATCCCGGTTTCTACTCACCCTGGATGGGAAGCTAGCCCATTGCAGGGTTACCTCACAGCATTATATTCACCGGTACCCACTTGTACCCCAAGGTGGAGAGAGGCACTGTGAGAGTCAAGTGTCTTGCCAAGAACACAACACAGTGTTCCTGGCCACGGTTTGATCCTAAACCACTTAATCCAGAGTTCAGCGCGCCGACCATAACAAATACATGTGTACATGTGCAATAGACTGTGCAGATATGGGTGGCACACATTTCTAGAGGGCTGGGTATGCTCAGTGTACAATATAAATTCACCTCTTCAATATGCCACCAGTGTCTCCTCTGATCTACCATAGGATCACCAGTTGTGAGTGGTGTGACAGGTAGAGTCACTGTGATGGTCTGACTCTCAGGTCTCGCAGCTTGTGACATTACAGGAGGGCATGGACTCATCATGGGTGTGAGAGGTGTGGCAGGAGTGTGTGGTGGCACGGCACTTGTGACACAGCTAGACACTGTAACAAGACCACTTGATAAATCTGAAAAAAAGAGTTGATGATAAGTCAACTGTTAGCCTGCTGCAGCATACATGTACTAAGTAAGAATAATGTGGCCTAAAGATTAATATGTGTTATCAGTAATAAAATGCTGTAAGTACATGCCACCAAAATTTGTTTTTCTCATAGGTGGCATATACACTGAAACAGATGAAAGACAAGTCTTGGAATTCCATGAATTTAGTTACTTAATCGAACCCTGTTTAAACTGGGTTGTACAATAATATTATCTTTACCAATATATTCTAGTTGTGAACAATCAACAAAAGATTAATCGTTGGGAAAATACCAGAAAATTGCAAACAGAAGTACAGCATAATGATACAAAGGTGTAATCAATGAGTAATACACGGGAGCTAATAAGTAATCGGTGAGCAATCAGTCATGAGGGTATCAATGAATACATAGACAGCATTTAGAGGCACATTAAAAAGGGAGCATATATAGCAACAAAGCATTCTACATGCACCAAATCATTATTAATAATTCTCATCTTCTTACCACCAGTGTCCATAACTGTTCCTTCATCGTTAGTAGCAAAAGCACCGGATGCAGAGTCAACACTGAGAGAGAGAATAAAAATTATTTTTGCCTCCTGAGTTTTAGTTCACAGTGGCAAGAAAAAAAAATGCTACGTGTACACATGAATATTATGAACTATAGCACCAAAAAAACAGATTTCAACAATACATAGACAGTGTAATATGTACTCTGATACTTAGATTGTCTGCTGTACAGACTTACTGCTACGTTTGTGTCAAGCTCATCATTGATTGTATTATAGAACCAATCTTACCTTACAGATCGCATCATAAACCCATGTGCTAGGATGAATAGGAAAAAAAAAACAAGAATATCATTTGTTGTACTAAATAGTAAATGGTAATTAGATATACATGATTAGCAGGTGCAATATACTTGAATGTATAATTAAATACACTCTATACTCAAAATAACTTATTGTAATTTACATACCCTCACGTCTGGAATTCTCAGAACTGAGGGACAAACTCTTCTTGAGAATTGGCGACCCTGAAGTTGATGACTCACGCTTGCGACGTTTGTAAGGGACAAACAACCTGATTGGACCAGCCTATGTTGAAGCAAAGTCAAGGATTTTAAAAACCATAATTTAATACTTATAATATTACATGAACATGTACATAATGCGTTTTGTCAAACTACATTTTTTACTGCCTCACAAAAATGACGACTAATGTAGACACCTTTTTTTTGTGTGTACCAATGACCAGCACCTTATATTGTACCATTTATTATTTAGTCACACTAGTTTTTCACTGGAAAATACACCAGTACAAAACTGCATCTACATGTAGGACATGAGTGGCAGATTTTTTATATCCTCACTAGTGAGAATATTAATTACGGCATTTCCCACTTTTCTACAGTTGTTTGTATACGGCTAGTTTGTCTATTAAGTAATATTAAGGCAAACTTAAACAGTGGCTTTAATGTTCTAGTGTCCAAACAATATTTTACTTACTCACTGTACTTGTTCATAAAATATTAGTTTATAATTCATATCTTTGCACTGCCATGCAGTATCCTTTATACTGCTTATCTATGATGTTCTCACATTAACATACTTCCAGGCATCTTTAATAGTTTGATGACAATTCGTAGAAAATGGTTAAATGAATTACCAAAGAACTGCTTTAATAAGAATAATTACCAAAATAATATTTAAGAAATAAAGATTTTTAATACCAGTGTGTCATCATCACAGCAAGTTGCACATGTGCATGAAATAGCATGAGGGGTCAGAACTCCGTCTTCTATCAGGGATTGTAGAGTACGCCCACCATACCGGATACTGCGCTTCCAGTCCTTGGAAGATGCCCTTCCACAGCGAGCTTCAAATTCTGATGGGGTTATCCACTGGTCTTGATACTATTAAGACAATAAAATAATTGACATGTAAAAGAATATTTCAATTTCATTGACTACCGGTAGTTAAATGAAGGTAAAAAAGGATAAACTCCCAAACTACAATTTAAATATTCTTATCTAATCAGAAACAGTGGAAGAATAGTGCGCCTCTCTATGAGTTCCCCAAGACTTTGTTTTTGTTGCATTTTTTGCAGTTCTTCGATATTTTTAAGGAGATCTTTGTTTTATTGAAATTACTTCCTGACAGTGTAGTCAGTAACTCAGAGCTGAAAAGTGATCCCACCACATAAAAAAAAACTCTGCAAATTCATGAAAAGAAAGCAAAATAGCCACTTGGTGGAGGTGCTAATGATAATTCCCATTGTTTATTTTTTTATTTAGCTCTTGGTAGACAATCCGTCTCTCCCATTTTCCTCAGTTGTTGCACAGGTTATGAATCATCATCCTCAGGAAAATCACACTTTGCTCCAGACATCACAGCTCAATATTTGTGCTGCCTTCATGAGTCAGGGAGTCTTACTCAACTCATGATGCATAACCCCCTTAAATTAAATCCCTGTTTGTACTCCTGAGTTGGGACAAGAAATGAAAAATTCTTACAAAATAACAACATCAGCATTATCCACAAACACAGTGAATGGCAAAATTCCCTATCGGGGTAGATAAAAAAAATTACAAAACACTGCCAAACTGATGTGCACAAAATATCTCTAGTCATGAGTCACATACACATCAATTTTACCTGGCATGGCGGGTAGGGCAAAATATCATAAAATCAGAAAATAAAGAATAAAAATATCAAGCCAAATAACAAGTCGTTATCCTGCAAGATTATGCTATCAAACTGTGATTATAGTGTTACTAACAATACATTGCATGCACTGAACTTAACAGAGTTAGCTCAAGTAAGCTTAATTCGTTTTGTCATTGTTTACACAACACAACATGAAAGAACGAGACAAGCTTACACCTCTGAGCTGAAAATCAGAACATGCAGAAAGAGTTAAACAAATTTCTCACCTTGATACACTTTCCACGACCACCTGATCCAAGTTTAGTTTTGAATAACTCAGCTGTTTCGTTTCTGCAGCGCACGATAAGTACATCTGCACTAAGTGCTGCATCCCATGGCGATTTGCCTTGAGTTTCGTACTTCTGACGAGCCAAAGGTGAACCTTCGTCGACTTGTTGATTTCCAGTAGACATTTCATCTTGTTCCGCTTGTTGTATAGTGGTAATACCTTGTGAATCTTGTAAATTCGGACTGGACGATCTCGTGGAATGTGCCGGACTATCTGCGATGACTTCTTGGATAGGCTGCAGACTGGTCTGAGAGGGCTGGATGTGCGATGCCGTCGGAGCGGGAGTAGCGAAACTGATACTAACATTACCGTTCGTGACTTTCACCACTTGTACTTCACACTGTTGATGCCCACCAACATTCGTGCTCGAACCCTCTTCGCCAGCATGGAAGACTGCAGTTGTGGAAGTTTCGTGTTCAGTCGGGATATGCTCGGCGATGGCGATCTGCTCGCTTACTTCAGATAACGAAGGCACTACCGATAATCCTTCGCCTGTCCTCGGAACGCCAACGTTGTCGTCCATTGTTTTGCGTTGCGGGAGCGATGCCAGTCACTATTTTGCGACAAAAAAGCTTCAGTTACTACAAAGGGATAACAAAATACCTCGCTGAATTTCTAGTTTAATTGAAAATGCCAAAATTCGGATTTTCCAAATAGAATTTAGCGGTATTTTGGTCTCGGTTAGATAACTTCGTTCTCAGCGCGTCTGCTGGGGGTCTTTTGTATTCGTGGCCGGCCGACGAAAACGTGACTCGTTCCCAGCCTATCACACAAATAAAAATTAAAGTGGCTCTCACTATTCGATTCTCATTTTGCGTAACAAAAACATTGAGTGTTTTATCTTTATTTGTAATCCGCCATCAGGATCTTCTGCCTTAAATATGCCAATAATTTCAAGTTGCGCGCGAGAAATGAAGTGCTAGCTGTGCTAGCAGAGAAAAGTCTCAAAATAAATAAGAGATAGATAGAAGATATATAGAAAAAAAAGTAGCTCACTTACTTCAGGCTCAAGTGTTTAAATCACAAACGCACAGTTACAAGCATTTAAAATTAATTTCCAAAGAACATCCAAATACGTAGTACGTAGCGTAAATATGGGTTATTGACCAGGCGTCAGGTCATTATGGATTATGGATATGGATTATGGATGTTGGGCAAGTTCTATTTTTGCGTGTTTATGGAGCGAGAGGGAGTCGGAAAAGTCCATATTTAAACACGGAAAAAAGAAAAAAGACTAATATCCAGCCATCTTGAGGGAACGTGCTTGGTGAATAAAGAATTTATTATCTGCTTCAACTTGAAAGACACAGCGCGAGACACACCGCGTAATCCCGAGAGTGCAAGATAGCGCCATCTTGCCTACTCGGGTATCCAATCACAGCGCAGGATTTAACTCATCTTGCCCGCTCACGGAAAAATTTTAGCTTTTTATGTGAACATAATGAAGCATGGTAACACCTCTTGAGCATAATAGTGAGACTTTTTGAGCATTTAACATTAGCATAAT
>Ga0126337_10002600_pt1 | contig 11546 bp, 4 predicted proteins | sample DipCmetagenome_FD_92527 | JGI IMG/M metagenome (GOLD analysis project Ga0126337, IMG submission 92527) | Coral microbial communities from La Bocana,Puerto Morelos, Mexico - Diploria C A metagenome | ecosystem: Host-associated > Invertebrates > Cnidaria > Coral | place: La Bocana,Puerto Morelos... | reverse complement strand
GGTTACGAAAGGAGCAAAAATTAGAAGAACTTAAGGATTCGGAGGAGATAAACGTGACACGAGATGGTAGCAGGCTGTCACAAGACCCAGTGGGGAGGTTCGGGTATGTCTGCGACTGGAAAAACCCAATAAAGCCCAATTATTTGACCCTTAATAGTCATCATAAGCTAATAACAGACCCAAGAAACGCCCAATGGCCCAGGTTACTAACACAAGTCCTCATTGTTTGACGTAAAAGTGAAAAACCTAGGATACGCTATTTCTTAAATTCTCAACGTTGTTGTTAAGATCTTCAACACCCAAAGAAGATCAAAAACTTAAGACTTTTGCATCGCATCGCAAAAGCATTTCACTCTGTGAAAAAGCAGTGCATTTCTGCTGTGAGCATGGACATGTAATGATCCACCGAGGTCTTTCTCTGACCTCAGCACAGCATCTGAACATGACTGGAGCATTTTGATACAAATTGTACGAACGCCTTTACCCATTTTTGACGTTTAGGTGAGGGGGAGGAAAGTAGAAATTGCACCGAGGTTGGTAGACTGATAAATAATTTGTATTTCATATTTAATACTCTGAAACAAGTTGGAATTCTGTCATATGCGGACTGGCGTAATGCGAGACAACTTGAATGAATCGTTACCAAATGTATTGGTGGTAAAAAGAATGTATTCATTTGACCTTTAAACGTACTGGGGCTATTATATTTTAAAGTGTCTTTAAGGGGGACATTCGTAATGGGGGAGTAGTTTGCTTTGTAACTGAAAGGGCAATGTTCAGTTAAGGTTATTTTGCAGTCCAATTAATTACAGTGATACTTTGCAAATATTCGTTGTTTTGTTTGTTATAAAGAGAGGACAGGCCGTCAAAGGGGTACAGGGTCAAAGATGTTGAGGTAAAGTAATAGTAAGGACGTCAGAAGGAAATTGAGTTTTTGTGATCTAGATCAGGATTAAGTATCGAGGAAAAAAAACGTTGACCCGATCAAACGATGAAACAGACTTGTGGTGAAGATAGTCTGGCTGAAAATCGTCTGATAACTTTTCCTGATGTCCAAAAAAGACGAGCTTGAAACCGTGCGTATTGACCACGATAACGTGCTTGAAGCGAACATTTTCTTATCAGCGTATTGTAACCGGACAAACAGATACCAGTATATCTTCAGATATATGTCAGGGCCGGAAACATAAAGAACGCTCAGCAAATGTTGTAGATCTTGGATGCATACCTCTGCGTTCAATTTACCTGCTTTTTACCACGTTTAGTGCGATCTGAGAAGCAATTTATGCCGGGATCTAAATTAGTTTTGAATGAGCAATCGTAGGTGGAGAGGTGTCTCCACAATAAGCTCAATTTCTGTGTTATTAATAAGCCCTGAGGCTGATAAACCCCAGGCTTTTATTAACTCGCAACGGAAGCTGTTTTCTTGTTGAGGTTTCAGCACAATCTTCACCTAACAATCTTCGGTCATGAAGTGCCTTCAGCGTGAAACGTCGAGAATTCACAGCTTTTTCTCTGTCTTTGTCGCCGTCTGCGCTCAAAGTTTGAAACATTGGGCTTGTCTAGCTAAAGTGTTTTTTATCTCGTTGAAAATCTCGCTGCAAAAATGTGGTTTTGACGCAGATGAATTGCTGTAAACAAGTTTGCGCATTTTTAGAATGTCTTCGTTATCGCTTACTTTATCTCTATTTAAAATCCATCAGAGGTGTTGCAATGTCAGGTCTAAATGGAATAGTTCTTTAGTCAGTTGACAAGAATTTCGACACGTACCAAGGAATGAATCTCCTAAATTGAAAAATACTTTGTCAGTGAATTAGAAGTCTTTGAATGCCTCTTGAAATAAGTTTTCTGTCCGTCGTGAACATTGCGTCATTTATGGCTCGTGAAGCGTCCTCGATTGTTCTGTGTTCCGAAAAAAACAGCATTCGTTCAAGTTTGCAAAACGAGCTTTTGTGTGAAAGATTTCAGAACATTGATGCATGGTCAAGCCTGCAATATTGAAGAGAAAAAATTCAATCAATTGGTCACTGGCTAAGCCGGCGACATCAGCTTTAGATCCGTAAATTATTAATTCGAGAAGCACACAAAATAAAATGAATCTCCGTTAGCAAACACAATCAAGATTTTTAGGTGGATCTTGAAGAGTCACTAGATATTTATAGCTATTGGTTGCATGCACTTGGCGAAAATATTTTCAGTATTATCGCTAAGCAGGATAATCCATGGAAATAACTGAAAAGCTGGGATTGCGAACCACTCAGTTGAACTTTCAAACAAAGCCCTTTTTGACCCAACGTTAGCTGTGGGTATGAAGTCTTATTAAAATCTTGACAAGTAGACTCAGCTTTGTGCTAATCCAAGAAAGGTCGACTGAGCTAGATAGAATAGTAGCTTTGAAGAGATTCATAAAAAAAAACACTTCGCGATGACTGTGTATCTGTACGCAGTTTTGTATTTTCTCATATTGTGTCATGGCCCAGCACATATTCGCAAGAATTGAACCACGGTGATAAATGGTACGCGACGAAAGAACAGCGGATAGCACTTGACCTTACACACTATTGCTAGAGGAGAAACTGACATTCTACAGCGAAAGCAGACTTCAGATAAATAACCTAACAACTACCTTATCGGTAACACAATACGATAACAGAACCATCAGTTATTTAACAAGTACTTTTAACATAGCAGGGTTAAGGCCAACAGTTTCTGGTCTGCTTTCAACAGACTGATTTCATAGACCTCGTTGTGTATAGGAAACGTGAGTTTCGGATTTGTCCTATTTCTACTGAGCTTTGACGCTTTCACGGATTAATTTGTGAAGTGCTTAGGCTTATAGGCCCGGCTTATAGGGCAGTTTGAAAACAGACGGATAATGTTTAACTAATTCTGATCTTTGCCCAAAGACTGAGGTTTCATTCGCACCGCCGCGATGGCAAGACAATTGTACAAATGTTTCTCGAATATACAATATCCTGCAGGCTTTTCGTACATATATTCCTGTGAGGGTCTGTGAACAGGCAGACGCTGCCCTAAATACTCATCATTTCTACACCTATCGGCAATTCTTTGCCGATAAGCTTTCACGACACAGTTTGATTTCAGATGTATCCTTCGATGTACCACGTGCAGCTTCAATGAACAGCGTAATCCAATTCATTCGATGAGGAATATGGTGAATATCCTTCATTCTTTGTAACTAATATTTCTGGATATCTGTTTATTGTAGAATTCGTGATTTAGATGAACTGATAATTCTACCTCACTGCGAAGTGCCCTGGATGACATCGCAGCGGAAATAACATCGCATCATTAACCGACCTACACCCAGTTTTTCTACTACAGTAACAACAGACTTGACGCAGCCATCATCAATAAGGAAGAATTCCTCAGCGTGCAGTTACGTGCGCATTCCTTTCAGTTTCATAAACAAAATATACTCGACTTATTGCTGATAAAATAAGAGTTTTTCCGCAAAGTGTTTTGAAGCATTATAAATTACCGTTGCTAGCACTAACTATCATTCTTTAAATAACTTCTCCACCCTCTCATAAACTAACAATTCATAAATGAGTAATATTTAAACACACGACAGACAACATTTCGTAATGATGCATCGATGAAAAAAGAAACTGAAGAAAAAAAATCTTGCCAGTAAATTTTTACCACCATGAATTTTAACGTGGCTTACATAATTTATCCTTGAGAAATTACGCTAAGAACCTTAGAGAACAGAGTATTGATATCCCAAGAGGATACGATCACAATGGGAAAACGCCAACATTAACCTAACGTGCTTACGGTGTTTATAATCCAGAACAGACCTCTGCGATACCTCCCTGACGGCTAGGCGTCGTCCAGTGACGTCACAGCTGGCAGGTGGCGATGTTTGGGATAAAGGGCCTAGATTGGCTGTTTGCTTAGGTTTTGAAATAAGATACTGGTTCTTGAGAGAGCTGTGAAATTGCCATGTTTAATGGACAAAATTATCGCAGATTTCATCTAGCCTCGTGTTAAATAGACAGGCGACAATACAGCTCTTCCCTCGTTCGCACGCTTCTATGTGATCGAGTTACGTGGAATTATGCCACAAACTGCGAACGTAGCACACGTTTGAACTGTAATAATTCCTTCTGTAAACTCATTTCTCGATTCCTAAAAACCAATGTTCGGCAAATTAATTGCTCTTTATAAGTTCAGCACTCCTATAGGGTTTTGCGTACCAAATTTGATACAGTACTTGTTCAATTCCCTTTCGGGCACTTAACATATTTTAGCGCCGGTCTTGTCGATAAACCGCGAGCCCAGATAAGCTTTTTCTTAGCATCTTTGCCCTCTCGACAAGCACGCTTTTGATCTCTGTGGCAAACATAATGCCTGTAAAACACCTGGGTTTTAAAGCACCTTAATAATGCTTATTGTGTAACTGATTTCAAGCTTGTTCCTAGGGGCATTAAAAGATATATAAATGACTTATGAAAGGGTGTAACTTTTAGCACTGATGTGCGATTTCTTTTCAGTAGGTTATTTTGGTTGGATTATTACCACACGATGCATGTATACATTTGTTTGTTCGTACAAGACTGACTCTTTTGTTTCACAGATATTTCCAATGCGGGTATCTATTTGTTTTGTTCTTTCCTAGTGTTGGCTTGGAACATCACGTTCAGATCTTCAAACATTTTTAAATTTCACCGTCGGATAATTTTGGTGCGGGCGCGTGTTTTTTTCTTTCATCACTAATTCTACGTTCTAGCGAGTAACCTCAAAACAAGGACCTTGGGCAAATTACTTGTACATTACGCATATCATGTCCATGATCAAATCTAGTCTGTTAACATATCAGCCATGCGAATAACACTGATATCTGGATGAATTGTTCGTACTCTACAATGCGGCTTAGATGCGGGGAAATAATCACGCGTTTCGCTTTTCTCCCTCTTTCATTCAGTTCGAGGTATTATTTCAATTTGTTTGGGTTTTAAATTAGAATTTGATCAGTGGCACCTGTCCATAGAGTGTCTCCTCCCTGTGCGAACAAAGCAATTTTGTGAATGTTGATTACGAAAATAAAAGCATGGAATGTTGTAAAATGTCTGCTAATTAATTATCATTAATTGATAACACCCTCTATTGTCAACCCAGGTCCACAGGGCGCCTGAGGGTGTTAGGCTGTCCATTATCAAACGCACTCTTGTAAACCTCGTAAACGAACTAATCAAATCGCGACCAAACACTGTTCAGTTCACCATTAACCTTAACCAACAAAGACTCGCAGCGTAATTCGTTTGGTTTTGTCTCTTGTCTGCGGCGAATCTTGCAGTCTCAAGGCCCATTAAAAGAAAGGTCTATGTAAACTCGATGTATATGTTTTTTGTTATCAAGTTATACCTGTACGGAAACGACCGCTGTCGACTGCTATGACAGGCAAACCATACGGGTCAATTTCTTGGCTTTGTCACTCAGGCGCTTATCAAAAGGAACATCTATTAATATGTCAAGCAGCCAATCACAGCGCGGTATCTAAATTGCGGTCATTAGTTGCTAATTTCAACATAACACAGTTGTTTCACTTTGTACGCGCACTGGTACGAGGTATATAATACCGTACGTGGACTGGCAGGGACAGTTAGCCCCACAATCTGTAGCGAAAACAGCGCCGAAGGAATCCGTTCATCTTGAAGTAGCGAAGACATCGTTGAATATGCAGCACTGCGACTGGAATAGAAGTCTCAATGTGTTTCCGCCGTATAATTCTTCGTCGTTTTATATTGATGATATTCTGAGCTCGGGCTCACAACGACCTCAAGCTTCCATCTGCACTTCAACTATGTGCGAGGTTCCTAAACCAGCTTGCCTATCACCAGCCTTTCATCTTCCTCCACCGCGAACCTACAATAATCTGGGCAGTCCATTCACGCCTTATCATTCCCCGAGGGGCTTCGGTTTCCATGCGCCGAGCATACCTAGTGTTTATGAAGCCTACAACGATCATAGTAAGTAGCATCGATAACTCTCTAGCTCGTCAGTTGAATAACAATGGTTGAGTGTAAAATGCTGCGCTAAGGTCACTAGCGTGAAGTGATTTCTTTCGTTCAGTGAGATATCGGAATCGATTACCGCTATTGAGTTCTAGTTCGTTCTGCCGATGAATTTGATTTCACTGACTCTCGATATAGCGCTCAGTGGGGTGCTTGGATTGCGAAGTAGTTCATGCTGGCTCTTGGTAATGACCACAGTGCTTTCTTCTGGCTGTGAAGTAAGTGATAAGAGCATAAAGTCATTAAATAATGTGTTGTGTTGCTCAGTTCGCCAAGCGCTGTACCATTTGGCAGCTTACTTCAATGCTATTATTCGCTTTCATAAGACTCGCTCTTTATGACAGCATTGACGGCTTGAAACACCACCTGATTAACATGTACTTCCTGAAAACCGCGTGTGTTCATCCCGATCTCGGAATCTAGAGAAATCATTGGTAGTAATTCTTCCTTTTGAACTACACAATAAGATTTCCAGAAGCGAAAAGTAGGGAGTAAAGCTTAACGGAAATACTGCCGCAATTTTCGCACCCAACTTAGACCTCAATTTAACCCGCAGAAATTGTTGCATCTGTAATCATTTCCGTCGCTTCTTTACTTCTAGGTGCCTGGAATCTGTTTTTACCAAAGCCGCAGAAGAAGAAAGGTGGCCAGGTTCGGTTCTCCAACGAGCAAACGATGGAGCTGGAGAAGATTTTTGAGAATCAGAAGTACCTCTCGCCACCAGAGCGCAAGCAATTGTCCAAGGTGCTTGGGTTAACAGAACGACAAGTTAAGACCTGGTTTCAAAACCGCAGAGCGAAATGGAGGCGCTTTAAACAGGAATCACAAGGCGACAAATCGGAAAGATTAGAAAATGAAGAAGCCAAGGCGATAGAAAAGACCTCTTCGTAAGTTCAACCGGCTCTAGTAAACTCGTACGCACCGCATTTACTTAGCAATTGTAAACTGTCGCGGTGCGAAGTATGGCAGAAACTACGTTCGGTTCAAGCACGAAATGTTTTGGAATTAAGCCATTAAAGAAGTTGTCAAATGCTGGTTTTACAGCGTTTAAAACTCTAGACTTTGTATAAAATCGTGTCATAAACAAGACGTTCAGAATTTAACTCGCGCTGGCCGTTGAGAGTGAGGTACATGTTATGACAGAGTCTACATCAGTTACTGACTTTTCTGAAGTTTGGTTCGCAAAGTTGACTGCCACAAAGGCCTATTCTTTAGTCGCAGAACTATTTCATTTGAACAGAGAAGGAGTTTGCTGTTAAGCTATTGAAAAGAGTTGATTTTAAAGGCGGTTGTTAAAAGTAATCAGTACCCATCTATTGTAGAACTCGTATGCTAAGTCATAAGTGTTAGTGAATTACACGTTAAAGCAAAATTAATTGCCGAATTTAAGCTAAACTGCTCCCAAGAAAGACAAGAGAGCCACACGCGATTTATGTCCTGTATATAGTAAAAATTGCTCGGAAATTTGAGTTTTGATTTCCTTTTTCAACGCGGTGAGTTTGTGAGAAGAAACGAAAGACTGTACAGAATAGCAAACAGTAAATTGAACACTGTGTAATAGCTTTGATTTCCAATTAGTCATTTTTACTGAGAATAAACTTACTCAAACGACATTGTTGTGTGTGTGCCTAATGAATGCTTGTCGCTTCTTCTCGAAAGCTTAGAAGAAGCTTACGTAACTGACAACAAAGGGGTAGAAGTATGTCCCAGAAACCTATATGTAGCGTTTTTGTAGCTAAACGCAATTTATTGCAGCCGAACGAAGATGCTTTAGATATTTCTAAGGCAAATTGAAGAGTCTCATGACACGAGATAATTGCTTGGTTTGATCTCTGACATTTCCTATGATAAGATTGACATAGTCTTTTAGCGAATTGCGCTCTCATTCTCATTATTACTCTTTTAATTGCTCTATAGACAGGATGTGTGCTTCCAAACAAGTTTTTCTCTTGCTTTTGAAAAGGCAAAGATCATCTCTTTAGCCCGTAATTTATTTCGGAGCTTTTTAAGTCACTTTTTCCCTTTCGAGTCTTCGCTATTGTCTAAGTAGACGACCAAGTCGCCAAACGCCACGATTTGTCCGACCATTAACGAATCCTAATTGGTACTGTGTCAGAGGGATAGAAAATTATTTGTTTATATTATGGCGACAAAGGGCTCTTGCGACTGCGATAAAGTGGCTTCAATCTATAAACCTTATCTTATAGCTTTCTTCGCCCTGAACATGCTTTCAGAGAAACATGCTTCACACGCTTTCCCGGCGTTGCTTTTCATAAACGCCAAGTGAATTGTATTGATACGGAGCGACTGGCCGAGTAAAATTAATTGCAAAAGCTTTATTTTTCAATACAAAGGTGTGAAATTCAATGTGATAAAATAATTACCATAGACTGTGCTGTTTGTAAAAGACACAAAGAGTGTTTTAGAGTGGGATTGCCAAAAGCCATTGAGGTCTTTATTTTCGAGGAGGTCGTCTTTTCTCTAATTGAAAGGGGTTTCTGCTCTTTTGTAATCAATCTTGAATTAGTTATCGATTCCTTGCTTTGCCCACCCCGTATCCAAAACAATGATTCTAAAAGACTATTAAACGCATCAGCTCTATTGTAAACGACTCTTTGAGGCTTTCTGTTTGTTCGCACTGCAAGTTTGGGAAACTAAGGAAAGAAAAACGTTTCTCTTTGTGCCGACTTATCAGAAACAGAGTACACACAGAGCAGCTCTTTTTCATTAAGACGAATGAATAGCATTGCGTGTGTGGCCGAAGAAATCTGCGAGGAGCAGAGATAACCCCGTTGTCAGTCTCCTCTATTCACTCGTTGTAATCCAAATTCAAAATAGCGCTAATCAAGATATGCATTTAAACCATTAGGATTCTCAAGGTCTGTGTAACATAACACTACAACATGTTTTGTCGCAATAAAGGACAAGAACGCAAATTGTCAACAGATTACTTTGTATCTGATTCATGTTTGTAAATTGTTTTTTAGCCGGGCAGTTTTAGCTATTTCAATGTACATTAAGAGTTTTTGACGCGTTCGTACTTTCGCTTTCTTGATCGACTTTCCGGTCTTTTGACGCATTTAGTTTTCGCCAATTAAATACCAGCTGTTTCCTCTATAGGGCCGAAACAGCTAACACAAAACAAAGGCAAAATATACACAAGTTGGCGTCTGTCTTCCACAAAAAGCTCTACTCATTTTTTAGTTCAAAAAGATGCTTTAGCAAGTTAGAGTCCTGCACGCTACAACCACAAATGAAGGCGAGTTTTATAAGGCAAAAAACAAGAAAGCGAAAAAAGAAAATAAAAACGTTTCATGAGTTTGAACGTAGAGTTGAGATTCAAAGATGTGGCTGTAATTTTATTTCGCACTATACATGGATGTAAAGTAGCAAGACCTGTCAGGCTATGTTCACAGAGGTATTAGAAATCATTTAGTCTCCTCTGTTTGAACAGGAATTACTTCATGAGCGGAAAATAAGATCAAGTATAAGTAATATTTAAGATACTTCAAAGGAAGGCTGAAATTAAAAGTCAGTTAGGATAATGATTGTCTAAAGACCTAATTATGACTCCCTTTTTTTTTGCTTAAAGCTGAATAAAGAAAAAATTCTCCTTATTTCGCAGCTTTTAGCATGGCTGCCCTATCTTCATCGATCCTTATGTTTTCAGATAAAAACATTCAAAATGATTCTCATAAATGATTTGACCAAATTTAATGTCAATGTGAGCATTAAGTTGTATTCAAAGCTAATTTAGTGGAATTTAAGGCTACGCCAACCTTGATCTAGAAATGATCAAATTTTCTGATAAAAAGCAGAATTGTTTGTTACAAAACTATTTTGAGCAAATGATTGAAATATTTCGATAAAATTCATTGAATGTAACCTATTTTTTAGTTATCTGCCAAACTTACTATTCATATCCCGACTTTTGTGAATTAACTAGTGCATTTATCAACGCATTTTCTAAAAAAACGACTACAAATATACCTTACGGTTTCCTTCAATAAACTAACCACTGAAAAATGTCGTTTTTCCCGACCATTAAGAGCTATTGCACACCCCTTTCCTGCTGTTTTATTGCAGGCTTACAGAAAACCGATGGAACTATTTATCTCAGTGAGAGCTTGTGAGGTAGACCTCAAACACGCTAACATTTCCAAAACGGCAAATGGCGGAACAAGGTACTAACTTTTAATGTCTTCCCTTCGCGGATAACCAAATGCGCTTTGAGAACAACTGATAACATTGTATTACTTGTCGCAATACAGCCGAATAGGCGAGGGAGCTTTCCCGGTATTTAAGAATAATTTTACTTCTTTGAACGCATCAAAACGCCGCATTTTATTCTGCGTGTTTTCAGTGTTTTTTGCTTGCGGTAAATGCGATGTAAGTCGAGTAAAGGAATTCAACTAACTTATCCTTGTGTAATGGAACAAGCGCCTGATCGTCTACTCGCTGATTTATGAAGTTAAACAATGGAAGAAAATCTAGCTACACGGAAAGGGTTGTTCGTTTAATTTCTCTCGTTAGGGCGGATACATTGTCCTTTGTTGCGAGATGTACCGCGCTGTTGACGACATTATAAAGACCTTGAAGACAGATAACCACAGCTATACCTTGATAGTGTAATGAATATTTCTAACCATACTACATTTATCGCAACACATCAAACTTTTTGATTCGTTATTGTAAAGTTCTTTATTGAATTTAGAAACCTTTGTGTATCGGCTTCTAGGCCAACTCATTTCTTAGATACAGTAATACACATTCATGAGCGATAAACTAACTTTATATTCATACTATTCTGTGATGATTCAAGTAATCTTCACTCATTTTCTTCTTGTTTTAAATTCCAATAAAAACAAAGCAACTTTACCCCTAGTGATTCTAAAATTGTCAATGAAGGCTTACCCTTCTTTGAAAGAGTGGTTTGAAATTACCTCGACAGTGATACAACTCTAAACCGATAATTCAGTTTCTTTTCAGAGCAAGGACTATGCCATTGCCAGGCTGAAAATTTAAAATAAGTGTTAATTGTGAAATGTGGGGCTCTGTGAATTAGACCCTTATGGGTTTATTTTGTTTTTAGTCAGTAATAATGCGTTGCTAACTAACTCGGCAAGCTGAAATAGATCTCACTCCATTTAGTGATTACTCCCAGATTGGTTTTATACGAATTTGTGTTCATGTACAACTGGTCAAAATGTTTTCCACTTAGCTGAAAATTCAAATGCAACAGTTAATTTGTGATAATTATGAGGTAGATAGACACAATAAGCCATCGCAGTACACGAGAAAATATGTGATCAAAGATAACTATCCATTGCATGGCTTTTGCCCAGCTATTTTATCAAACTGAATCTGATCTGTTCAATATAGTGCAATGAGTATTTTAGGTTGATAAAAAAACCAAATGGATTAGGTGAAGCTTTGAAGATAAATTGCAGAAACTAAATGGTGTAAAATAAAACATGTATCAAATATTTCCTAAAATTTCTTAAT
>Ga0126337_10002598_pt1 | contig 11551 bp, 15 predicted proteins | sample DipCmetagenome_FD_92527 | JGI IMG/M metagenome (GOLD analysis project Ga0126337, IMG submission 92527) | Coral microbial communities from La Bocana,Puerto Morelos, Mexico - Diploria C A metagenome | ecosystem: Host-associated > Invertebrates > Cnidaria > Coral | place: La Bocana,Puerto Morelos... | reverse complement strand
TGTGCGACGTGTGCGGTAAAAATTGCACGCAAAAGCCTCAGAAGCTCCGGTGGTACCGGCGCAAGACTTACTTGCCAGTGCAGGATCGGAGGCAGTGCCCGCACGACTGACGCGTCGATCAGTTATCTAGATCTCGCCCATGTGTGGCCAATACCCCTTGGTCGGGTAGATCTCAGCCCAGTGTGGCCCATACCGGCATAGCCGAAGAAAGCTTTGCGAACCAAGCCGATGATGGCACCAAAGCTTTGTCGAGGAGGAGCTCCCATGCTGATATGGCAAGAGGCTAAGCCAAGAACCTCATTTACTGTAAGTATCTAGGTAATAAGTAGGAATAGGAATAGGATATATAAAGGAGTAGGAATTCATGATACGCAGAACTGTTACTTTCGAGGATGAAATCCCAGGAGAAGGGATTCTACTATTCACATTTGCTCCAAATGCATCACATTTCGAGCCAAACTTGTTTCAGTGACAGGTCCCCGCTTGTTTGAACAGAATCTCACATTCAAACAGGGTTTTGAAGGCTTTAGCTGAAAAAACATGATAGGGAACGCCCTAAAACATGATACCCCTAAGACATACATGTACTGTATATATATACAGTATATATACTGTATATATAGATACTGCAGGACTCGGAAAACGAGAAGGGATGCCCTAATTTACTCAAAGCATATCACCTTTACAATACCTATTCACCATTATCCTCATTTTTTTGGACCTAGCAGATCTTTTCTATAAGGGCTGATGCCCTTATATAAAAGAGCTTGCTGGTTCTGGGCATTCCTGACAGCCCAGGTGGAAAAATCCAACACCTTGAGAGGTGCCGCCCGGGGCGATATGTGGTATATGTGTGGCTGTTGTTTGTAATATACATACTGTATCTGTATTATATATGGTAGTTCCTGGTGGCCCTTCATGATTTCCAGAATCCCAAGTGTGGTGAAATGAAAAAAACATGTGTTTTCTAGCAATTTGGAGCTAAGTCGTGGGGGGACCCCTTTGAGAACCAAAAAAATGTTTGATTTGAACGTTTTTGAGTAGGAAGTTTAAACAAGAAAAAAACACCTTGTGGTTTTGGATATTTACTGTATTTAATATGTATATATATATATAATAATATAAGAATAATACATATATATATATATGGCTCTGTGAATTTTGTGCCATCTACTGTACTTGGAACCCTTTTTCCCAGGGAACCCTTGGAGTGCCCCAGGGCTCAAGTAAGGGGGATGTTTTCGGGAAGTTGTGCATTGATTTGTGCTAAGTGGTTTTCAGTGTGGGCGGTTGGGGATTGAAGTCTGTCAAGATCGGTGCAATGCAGGGAATTACAGGGAATTCAAATTTGGATCCAGTTTTTTTCTATTTTATGCACATTTGTGCCATTTGAGGTCCACCTCTTTGGATCATTGCAGCGCCATCCAGATGAACAGTCTTACCCTCAAGCAGCATTTTTGTCTATTGACTAGTTTATGGGCCTTCATTACTGTAATTCTTACTGTAGGTTTGTGCCATCTTTGTTTTCTGCCATACTGAGGTTCATCTACGCTGGCCGACGTTGAATGTTTTGATCAGACGAAGGATGCACACGCCGGGGATTGCAAATGGGAAGGGATGAGCTTATCTCTGCTGTGCTTTCAGCTTTTGACTTCTGAAGTGACAGTGGTTCCACTGGTGAGATTTTCAGAGAAAGAATGCTTTCATACTTGCATTACTATTGTGCCATCTTTATTTGCCACGCAACGCCAGGTGAAAGATCTTTCCTTGATGAGAGTAGTGCATCAGGCATCGGGTGCGCAATTCTACAGTGATGCAATCTTGTCCATCAGTTATCGGAATACAAAATACGAACAATCTTTGATTTGCGCCATCTATGGAGTATGCTATGAGGCGTTACTTTGACTTGTAAAGCATTGCACAATTTCGGCTCGAACTTGCATGTCATTGTGTGTCGTAGTTCCAGAAAACAGCCATTGCAAAACACATCCTGGAACATCCTGTGCAAACATGCCCGATTCTGCACATTCTGGGCTTGCAGTGGTATCACGAAGTGAATTTTCAGAGAACAAATCCATCAGAAGCTACGAAGCAAGAACTGAACCTGAACCAGAGATTGCATCCAAAATGGGACGCAAGCGGTCCTTGGTGGAGCTCGCCAATAGCGAACCAATGGTTGTCAAGAATTGGCCTAAAAAACGAGATGGTCGTCCACTGAGCTACCGTGAAATTGTACACCGATGGTTTTAGTTTTCGTACTTTTTTTTTGTGGGACTGTGGAAGTTTGATTGCCCTGATTGCGCACTCCCAATATTTGAGTCACTCATCGCCATGAGGGTGTTGGTGATAGATGTGCAGAATCCTAATTGCACCACAAGTTTGGTCGTTCATCGCCATGAGGGTGATGGCTAGATGTGCAGAACAATGGCCAGACTGCGGTGTCCATATATGTCGTGAGACAAATCTGTTCATGACAGCGTTTTACCTGATAAACAACAGGCTTCCTTTGTTTGGTACCAAGCTCCAGGAAAACAAGTACGCAGAAAATTGCTACATGTTCGTATCAACTTTACTGTAATCTTGTTGGACTAGAACTTATTGGCATGAAGAAGCAGCCGGCAACTGGCGATTTACAGTATGGGACATATGTCACAGCAGCGTTTTCTTTCTTGTTTGTGATTGTGCCATCTATAGTGATGTGATGGCCTCGCTAGACTGCAGTGTGTAAAATTGGCAGGTGACATTGCCCCTGTGCCTGACCTATGTGACAGCAAACGCCTCAGTATTGTACGTACTCTTTATCGGTTTTTGCTCTGATACTGCACTTTGGTTCCAACTCTACTGTAATCTTATTGGCCTAGAACTTTTTGGCGTGAATATATGTCACAGCAACATTTTCTTTCCTGTTTGTGAATTGTGCCATCTATAATGATGTGTAAACAATTGGCAGGTGACATTGCCCCTGTGCCTGACCTATGTGACAGCAAATGCCTCAGTATTGTACGTACTCTTTATCGGTTTCTGCTCTGATACTGCACTTTGGTTTCAACTCTACTGTAATCTTATTGTCCTAGAACTTTTTGGCGTGAATATATGTCACAGCAACATTTTCTTTTCTGTTTGTGAATTGTGCCATCTATGATGATGTGTAAAAAATTGGCAGGTGACATTGCCCCTGTGCCTGACCTATGTGACAGCAAAAGCCTCAGTATTGTACGTACTCTTTATCGGTCTCTGCCCTGATGCTATACTTACTGTAGGTAGAAGAGCCGGTGGCCATTCTTTCACCTCCAGGACCAACTGTATGAAGCGGTGAGACATCACAGATCAGTTTGCAGCTGCATGAAATTGTGAGTCGTTGCATGAGCTTGCTTCGTCTGCCTGTTTTGTATGCTTTGTCTTGCGACCTGTCCAGCTACAGAACAGGAACTGTCGAATGATACCAGAAATTTTGCAACATTCAAATTATAAGCAATCTCAGGAGCTACACATGTGGTTTCAAATGATTCAGGGCATGCCTTTGTAAAACTCAACACGCTACTTCCTGCAATACAAAAGCCATGGAGAATGTTCCTGAGCAATTGCAACAAAAGATGTTCGCAGATCTCATCAGGCTGCTCACTACCTTGATGCAATCTTTTATCAGTGTGACAGAAAACGCTGCGATCAGGAATGATATGATGCTACGTCAGGGCACATCGAATTTCGTTGCTGAAGAACACAAAGAATCATTTGAAGAGTTCAAGCGGATGATGAGAAGTATCCAACAGCCAGAACATGTGCCGGAAGCTTCACCAAGACCCATGAATTCTGAGGAAGAGGATCCGGATTCTTCTGAAGACCTCCCTTGTCCGACTCCACCCCTAGAAAGCCCACAACTTGGAAGGAGTCGCAGCAGAAGTAGATAGAGCAGACGCCAGAAAGTATACCGTACTGGAAATGCTTAGAGTGGATTCGTGTGTCTATGTAGAGTGGTCCTATGAAACCAGGATGTGACAAGCGCGGTACAGGTTTGGCAAAACGGTGCCCTTGCCTTCGCAGTCATTGCACATGCATGATCAACTGATGACGATGTTGCTGCAGTACGGCATTTGTTATACTGGGTTCTGCTCGAATCGCGCCAGGAGTTGCTGCACCAATGGACATGTTGGGAGCTCACTGTTTCTTGCATTATGCTTCTAGTGGAGCTTTACGGTTTGTGCCATCTACTTTGCTTTTACGAGTGTCAACAAATGCTGCAGGGAGAGCCCTACCAAAGAATGTGACACAGGCGAGCGATAACCATTACATTTTTCAGTTTTACAATAGACTACATATTTCAAGTGATGAGTCGGGAATGGTTAGAAAACCTTCAAGTAATGCTTGGTTTGGAGAGACATTTGCAATTGAATGCAATTGAGGTGGTTTGTGTGTATTTACACTTGATCAATGCTGTAGGAAAAGCCATTGGAAAAGCCTTGTGGGAGAAAGCGATTTAGGCGTGATTGCTTGATGTATTACAGCAAGCCTCCATATTTCAGATTTTTCATCATGTATGTGTTTGTGCCATCTATATTCTTCCTACCCAACCCTCTTTCCTGCATGTTTTTGCTGCACTGTAGTGCTCTGGCTCCAGTCAGATACCTGTTTGGACCCAATGTCCAACGCTGATGCATCAGGAAATGCTAGGGGCGCTGAGACATCAGACAGACCTACGCTTGGGGGCACAGCTGATCCATTAGGCAACCCCATCGTTGGGGGCAATCCTAATCCTTCAGGCAGCGGTGATGGCAACAATGATACCAAAGTGCCTCTTTGTCCACTGCCTTCGTCTATGCGCAATGAACTTTTCCAAGACCTATTTTGCTTCTGTGTGACTTTGCTCAGGGCTTTCAGTTTTGCTGCAGAGCTACGACCTTGTGCTACCAGGACTGATTCGTCGGAAAGGGCTGAACGAGAGGTTCAAGAAGCCACTCGAGTTATGGAAGATCGTGAATTGTATCGAACTTTCCTCGTGTTGAAAGAAGGCCTTACATCTGATCCCGAAAAACGACGTGAAATTGAAAAGACAACACGTACAAAAGGAAGAGACAGAAGCAGAAGCCGTCAGCGTTGATTCGGCCATGTGAATGAAAGAGCCACCATGGTAATTCGCAGAAATTGCCATTCCTCCATTTTGTGACCATTTGGAGTGTTTTTGAATGTACAGTTGGAATTGTGTCCTGATCTGTATGTATCAGAAAAAGGCTTTATGTCATCTGCATTGATCACATTCATTTCGCGCAGAGTTTTTTTTCTGTTTCAGCTTCACAATTCTTCAGTGAAACCGCACCAGTTTGATTGTGCCATCTTTATTTTGATATATTGCTGAAGGTTTTGGTATTGCTATTCCAAATGCATTTACAAAGCGTTGCCTGGCAGGCCATTTCCTTGGCGAAGGATTTCTGTTGGGTCCTGAGCCGGCCTGATCTTAATGTCGTATTGACCACACAGCTTGATACACATTCATCATGAGACTCAGAAACATGAGATTGAGAAACCAAAGTTTTCTGAGTTATAGTGGATACATTTTTGTTTTTTTTTTTTGGTTTGTGCCATCATCTTGTAAGTGTGAGATTCCAGTCTTGAATCATTGCAGCTTGGTGGGCCCCACTGCTTTCTAGCACAGTTCCGTGTTTTGCAACATGGCGGCTGCTTCGTGGATGCTACAACAACGACTCAAACAACATCTTGAAGATTATCAGGCCTCTGGCTTCCACGACAAAGTCCCACACATTCTGATGGTCATTATGTCTGCATTTACATGCTTCAGGTCAGTGCAAGAATTCCTGGACAACAAAGTGGAGGAGACATTTCCATTACTTTACAGCTTCACTGCCCATTTCATCCTGGGCAACACTCAGCTCATCGGAGCATATGCTATGGGTGACAAGGGCTACATACCGGCTACGACATCTTCCATGTTCACAGGATGGTGCTTTGGCAACGATGCTGCGCGACAACAAGCAGGGATTCTCGATGAATTGCAGAAATTCCCACAGTACTTTTCGAGCTTTATCCTGCGCAACGATGCCATTATCGTCGGCAGCGCTGAGAGGCAACTGAATGCTACGTCCCATGCACTTTCGTTCTTCACAAACTTATCATTCAATGACCCTTTGCTGGATGCCATCAACAACGCGGTTTCATCAGCAGGAATATTGATCATGGTCGGACAAATGGATGCTGAAAAAGAAGCCGAACAGTTGCACAGAGCAGCTAAGGCCAATACGGCTGATTTTGTAGAGACTATGGATGAATTCGAATTGTGATTTCACCAGCTGTGAGGTAGAATAATTCATGACAGTACATTACTGTGTATAGCTGCTTTTAGCAACTGGTGGTACATTATTACTGTACTGTAAAAGCTGAAGTAAAAGGTTTTTGCTGATTGAAGCAGTTGCAAGTTTCATTGCAGGAGAGTACTGAGTACGGCATTGCAAGTTTCATTGTTTTCCATCTACCGTATGCTGTTGGAGACCCATTTACGGTAGGTGTTGACGCATGTTGGTTTTGATTGTTTGCTATATCAATTTGCTCGTTTGTGCCATCTTCTGGAAAACTGTTTGTACGATTGTTGTGAGCATATTCGGTCCCAAGCTGAACCCCAGCGGTGCAGATCGTTCTTTCCATGTCTTCTGGCTTTGCTGTAACAGCTGCTATGGTTTCAATGGGGGAAGCATTGGCAACAGCAGTGCGCAGCTTGAAGCGTAAGAGGAGTTCACTTGATCTGGGTGCAGTGATGGAAGAACCTGCATCGACAGATGAAGCCGATATTCATGTCAGCGAACCATCGATACATGAAAAAAAAGAGAAAAGCCTGAGAAACGCCAGGGTGATCGTTTGCTACCCATTAGTGAGACGACAGAGGAAGATTCCCCATGGGAATTAGTTGACACTGATTTTGGTGACAACACCAATGGTGTTCAAGGAGCCAGCTTGGATCGTTGATTTATGGTTCATCAAATATGTTTTCGTTGCTTGATTGTGAAACTTTTCGCAATCACATACTCTGGCAAATCTCTTGTTCCACTGTACAGTAGCCATTGCACAAAACTCAACACGATCGCCGACGATCGCTTGTGTGAAAAACCATCATGTGCTTGTGTCTACTGAGTTTGTGCCATCTATGTTGTGAGATTGCGTACTTTCAGCTCTATGTTGTGAGATTGCCAGGTTGGAACAACGTGAGATTGGCTGATTTGGGCACCGTTTCAGACACAGATTGTACCATCTATAGCTTGGATTTGAACCATATATCATGATATACATATATTATAGTAATATGAGTACTTACATACAGTTCTTACTGTCTCACCAGTAGCTGAACCATTTCGTTGTTCACTGCATTTGTGATGCTGCAAGCAGCATGCGGCACTGCAAGAATAAAGTTGGCCATTGCATATTTTTGCACAAGTGCGCTGTTTGAAATCTGGTGAGCATGCAAATCTGATTGTACTGTATCTGTATTGGTGTCCGTCGGTCAGGTGCGTTTGTCATGAAGACCTCTGCGAAATTGAGCATTGCGATTTGGACATAAGCTCGAATGGAGGCAAGACTAGCCCTCAGCAATTGGTACATTGGTTTTCAGCAAATTCCAAGTTGCTTATATCAGAGAACATGACGACTGGTGAAGTTCATGGACTGGAAAAAGAGGCTCTACAGGAACGGTTCGATGTGCGATTTGTAACAACACAGCCCAAACATGCTGGATTTTCTACATGTTCTCGACTTCGTGGATGGCATATTGCAGCAATTCAGTTGCAATATATACTGTAATGGTTTGTGCCATCTATGTTCAACTGTTTTTTCCCGCAGATCGTGCATGCTGTACATGCACCTTGTTCCGAGGTGAGGAAAGACTGGGGAATGTTTCTGCAAGACCCACAGGAAGTCTACAATGTAGTGACAAAAGGTCTTCCTGAGCTTATCCAATTCTCTGACGATGATGCTTGTCTGATCTTGTTTGCAATTGACACATTTCTATGGCGGCCAAACACTTGAGTAAGTGGTTGGCCACGAGTGTACAAATTCACTACCAGGACGCATCATTATACTGTGTACCTGTTTGTTTTTCTAAGGATGCATGCTTCATTGAAGGCTTGGACATGGAGTTTGCACAGAAGGGTTTCCCGGTGATTAGCGACATTGCGTCTTGTCTGGGAGTGGGCGTTTTACGCCCGGAAGCTCTGGTGGATCCACGACAATGCATTGACAATGCGATGCACGTTGCAAATGTAGCGAGCGTTGTCGTGGCAACATTGCTTTCAGTGAAATTGCGCTATCCTCAGAGCCTATGCTTTCAGTTGAACAGTGTTGAACACAGTGAATACTGTAATTTCCTTTCCAGCAGAAAGGGAAAAAAACAAAACTCAATTGGTGACTTGTTGATGCGCATTTGTGCCATCTTTAGTGCCTTAAGTGCATGGCAGAGATTCAAGGTTCGATGAGAAAGTATCACTTGGTACCATTCCTTTATGGAGTTTGCCCACTGGTTGGCGGAGAATCTCTATTCCAGCTACTGGTTCTTGCTGGCTTGCCTGCATGGATTTGTCTTATGACAGTGCAGCCAGCCTTGTGGAACGCAACGCAATTGCTCGCAACATGATTCAATGTGTCTGGGCATTTGTGTGGTTTCTTTCCTTTCACACCACAGCGATACACAAGAAATCACCCCAACATGACCCAACATCACCTCAATTAGTCACCTGCCTACTGGCGCAAGCTCACAGGCCCAAACCAAATCATGTCGTAAAACATGTGTGCCTATAGACCTAAAAGAGTTTCTTTGAATATGTACACAGATTTATGCGTACTATATATAATTACTGTAATCCTTTTGGCACTGAATCACCACATCTTTTGACAATATAGCTACAGTAGTATTTACTGTACCTCTTTCTAGATCCCAGTACTGTATTTCTATGGGCATTTTCTCAAGTTCTTTAAATACATTCTCTATCTGAGGCGCAGTTGATGTTGGTATTCATCAACAGGAAACAATGAGAGTCTACAATTTTGCTCTCAAATTGTTTCTTGGAAGCTATAGATGGCACAAACATTAAAAAAACATGAGGATAAGTCATTCTGATTTTAGTGAGCCTGGGATGGGGTTGGCACAATTTGAGTTGCAGAAGGAGCAGCTCATTGAGCGTTTTGGCAATGCCGCTTGCGCCGGGTTTGAGGAGAGAGTCAAAAAACGCATTTCTTGCTGCGGAGAAGACTTGGCCATTGCAGCAGAGATTCTGAGAGTGCAAATCTGGGTCTACGACACACTTGGAATGCAAAATGCAATCAAACCTACAGTGGCAGTTGCGCGGGACCCGATTCACATTGAGAATTGCGTGCTGACAGATTCTGCTGGAGCATCCACCGAGCATTACATGCTGCTGATGAAGGATGGCCATGACGCATTGAAGCGCCCTTGGGAAACTCCAACCACAAAGTTGCAGGAGCAAAAAATATCTTGCAATGGCTATGTCGATGGTTTTCCAGCAGTCGGGCTGAACGTGAATGAACCATATATTGGATACATTTTGGATGGTTCCAAGACATGGGAGATACGCAATGAGGCCACCACTCGCAGAGGTCTCATTTGTTTGGTGAACGCTGGGAAGATCTTTGGGACAGTTTGTTTGAAAGAGTGCAAGGAAATCAGTATTCAAGATTTGAAGGACAATCCAGATCTTCACAGATTGGATGACGATTGGATGAAACGCTGCTCCACGTGGAAGAAGATCTATGCATGGATTTTGACATCACCAACCAAATTGGAGAATCATAGGCGATTTGTGTGGAAAATTGGATGCGTGAATTGGTGCAACATTTCATTTCCACCACGTATACAACTACCTTGGAAAGAGACCGATATCACAAATGCTACTTCTGCAGATGAGCTTGCGAATATTTTTGAGACTGCTGAGAAACAACTACCAATACCAAATATGAAATTCATCCAGAAATCAAAGGCTAGCCACCACGCTGGTGTTTCCTTCTATAACATCCGATGCAAGGACTGTTGAAACCATGTGTTTGTGCAGGTTTGTGCCATCTATACTGCGCAGAGAAGTGTGATGTGATTGTGTGAGCTTGTCAGGACTGGCAGTTTGAGCAAATTTACTACTATGCCACCTTGGATGAGCAAAAGCAAGCTTTGTTGCGTCTAACGAAGCACGTGGAGCATATTCTACGTATTTCTCAAGATTCTGACATGATCACTGGGAAGGAGTTGCAACGAATATTACATCAACGTGGTTTGGTCTCAGAACTACGACGGGAGTACATTTGCAGGGCCATTGGTATGGAAAAGGTCTTCATGTCAGAGTTTCTTGGATGCATATCATTGTCCCATCGAATTGCGGACACCAGACCTTTACTGTAATTTTCCTTGTCAAAAGTAATCAAACACATCGGAAGTGTTGTCAAAGATCTCTATATATTCAGGCCTTTCACATTGATTGTTTGATAGTTGCGCACGTTTAAAAAGTATTTGTGCCATCTTTGGTTCGCCAAGCGTTGTTCGACAAAAATCAGGAGGAAAAGAGTGGAAGCAAGTGCCGACGCCACAGATTCACCAACCAAGTCACCTGATTGTAAGAAATTGTGCTTGGCTGATTTCCAAAGCATTGTCTCATAGCAGTACCGATACTGAAGCTGAGGAAGACAAAGAAAGATCGGGAAACATCGGAGATGTCACAAATGTTTCTTGTATTTACTGTGCAGCATCTACAAAAGCTGTTTTTTTCTGTCACGTGTATTTGAATGCATTGCATTCATACAGTAATCGTTGTCTAGAACTGTGATCTCAGGCAGCCTTTTGAGGAGGATGAGAACATGAACGGGTCGCAGAATCTTGCCACTAGCTGCAGCAACTGCGCTATCTTCCTTCATCACATGTCTCTGACAATTGTTTGCGTTCCAAGTTTATTGATTTTGGCGTTTCTTAGGAAAAAGACGTCTTCAAGCAGTTCCAAAAGAAAGACGCAGTCAATGGACAAGCATCAGACCCTCGCCAATGTTTGTGCCATCATGTCGTTTGTGCCCTCTCGCTTTTGTACACTGGGGATTCACCGCTTTCTTCATGTTAGGAACGCTGATGTGGTAGCCACTGCCAAGGAGATTGTGAAAACTCATTCGAATCTCGTCAGTGTTGTATTCTGTGAAGTGATTAAGTCCAGTTTATAGTACTGTACGTACTATAGTTTTTTCGTCCTTTTTTTGCACGTTCTCTCTCTTGACTGCCGTCTCCATTGTCAACAGATTGTTTTCCAAATTTTACGCCATGTGAGGAAAGGTGATGGTGGAAAAGGTTCCAAACAGAAGAAGGGGCGTCTCGGCAGGCATCAGAATGTATGTCCAATGTTTGTGCCATCATTAGGTTTGTGTCCTCTCATTTTGGTACGCAGAGTTTTCGCAGCTTTCTTGATATGTACAGTACTAGGACAGATGATGCGGCAGCCAGCTCCACAGATCAGAAGGAGAATGCAAACAAGCAATCGAATCTCGTCAGCGTTGTATTCTGTGAAGTGATTGA
>Ga0126337_10002597_pt1 | contig 11553 bp, 8 predicted proteins | sample DipCmetagenome_FD_92527 | JGI IMG/M metagenome (GOLD analysis project Ga0126337, IMG submission 92527) | Coral microbial communities from La Bocana,Puerto Morelos, Mexico - Diploria C A metagenome | ecosystem: Host-associated > Invertebrates > Cnidaria > Coral | place: La Bocana,Puerto Morelos... | reverse complement strand
TTTTTTTTTTTTTTTTTTTTTTTTTTTTTTTTTAAATATTACTTTACGATCAAACAGTAGCACCGGTATCGCAGAGGTCATGGGTTCGAATCCCGTTCAGGCCTGAATTTTTTTCAAGCTTTAATTTCACAACTGCTTAAGTTGTGTGTATAACTGCGATGATCAATAATCAATTGAGACTGAACACCGTACAATGAAAAATTTAGTTTCCTATCATCGCTGCTCGATGACCATGTTTCACTGAGAATATAAGCACCCGGGGTAGAAGGACACAACATTGAGCGGCACACCTTGCGCAAAACAAAACAAAAATGTTTCACCGATTCAGTGTCAAGACCGCACTCCAAATAGGTGACGCTCAATGATTAATATTAAACAGATGTTCTCACACAGTGAATGCCATTTGTGTGTTACAAAAAAGTGCTTTATTTGCAACTTCTTAACTCAGTTTCAGTGTGTGTATTCAACAAATGCAATGTACATACCAACAGACGTCTGAGTGTGTTTCCTATTTTTTTAACTCAGCTACTCAGACTGACTGTGTGCAGACTGACTGGGATCACATCACCTGATTGGTGCCTAAACCCACCCCCCGCCCCTCCCCCCATTCAGTACGTGCGAACTTCATTCCCTTCCTCTTTCGCAAGCTCAGCGGGCAAGAAAAACATTTCTCTAAGACAAGGAAAACCAAGTCTAAGATGAACGCGATGAAGAAGACAAAATAACCTCTGAATATATGGGGGAAAGAGTTGGATGATAATTAGCGTGAGCCCTCCATGCATGACAACGCAGTCAAGTGAATCGCATGGCACTAAGGGTGTGAACGTAAAACCCTTAAAAGGAAACTGGTACTGAATTGGTTAAGTTCAACATTAACTCACCAATGTCTCAATGATTGTCAGAGCCGTGATATATGCATCAAAGACAAGCTGAAAGGTTTAACAAAAAAAATGTAACCAAAACATTCAAACTGTCACTTATTGTCACCATAACGTTCCCAAGTACATGTCTTTGATCGATTAACTTTGCAAACTGACAAAAAAATGAAGCCTTGGAGCCGATTGGCTCATAGCTGCCGTTGCTTATCCCCGATTTCTGTAGCATGAAGCGGCTAGGAGTATTTCTACTCCCCTTGGACGGGAGGCTAGTCCATCGCAGGTCATTCCCCCGCAGTTTGTTAGGAAAAATGAAGACATGAGAATAGTTTTCTTTAACTGGGGCTTCGTTAACTGTTTTTTTAGCTTCGCTGTTTGTCCACGTTCTACAGTGCAATTATCTTTGCTTACCTTCTCATCCGGGTCTGAAGGCGGCACTGGTGTATCAGGTTTATCGGGGTCAGCGGACTTATCTTTTTTCTTGTCAGCTTTCTTGTCCTTTCCTTTTCCTGTACCTGGTTCACCAGACTTGGGACGACGGGCAACTAACGGAATGCTATGAAACAAGGAGTCTATTGATAAACGATTTACAACGGCACAATAGATGGTTAAAACTTAAGAGAGACTTAAAAGGAGCCATTTTTATCACTAGTTAAGTATTATCTCTTTAGTGTTTTTCTATTTAACTACTACTTACAGGTTTCCTTCAATTTATAGGTGAACGTGGCCAAAATAACTTAAAATTTCGTGACTGAGTGTCTTTTAAAATGCCAAGTTGATAACATTCAGGTGATGTTACAAGGTTTACCAGCCAGTTGAGGCCAAAATTTGACTGTGCTGTTTGGGGGCGCTGTGCATACAGGATCCTAACTTACTATACTTGCTGCTAGTCTTTGGAATAAAACACGTGTGTACACCATGACAATACAAGTGACAAGTGCCACGAGAGAGAGTGTTACATTACCATTTTACACTCTGCCATGGAAAGTACAGTGGCCAACATAATCAAAGCTACAATTGCATGGCACACGATGGAAAGGACGGTTGCATGTAATACCGTCGAAGTTTTCCTGTATTCGGATTGGCTGTATTTTCCCTGGTATGCTATAAATGTATCTATAGCCTACCGAGGTTTCTGTTCTTCCTCTAGTGGTTCTGTAGGTTCAGGAGTCCTTGTAGCACCTTTATCCTTATCTTTCCTCCCAGACGGACTCTTCACCTCAGTTTTTTCACCAGCTGCTAAGGTTGTGGCACTTTCGCTGCCTCCTGACTTTGACGAAGCAGACTGCGGTCTTACAGTCAGCGGAAGTTCCACAAGAGGTAAGCGCGTGTACTCACTGATTGCTTCACACGGTATTTTGCCTGACAATGATACAGAGTGAGCATGACCAGTGAATATAACGTCAGTTATTACATGTAAATAAAAACAAGTATTACCGAACGAGTTGACTTAAAAGATGCGATGACCCCTTGGCCCTACTCAAGCATTATGCGAAGGCATTCGTATTATCGATCAGCTTATTGAAGTACAACAATTTGTAGAGGGAGTTCAGGGGCAATCTGACTTTTCGAAACCCACTCCGACATTTTTATATCAATTTCGTGGCAAACTGAATGCAATTTTTGATACTATTATGGTCACGTCAAGTGAAAATATTGATAGTATTGAACCAACAAGGTTCAAGCATTACAGAAACACGCAGGAAATTATTGCCAGCAACCTTGAACAAAAGTTACGAATGACATTACAGGAAACGAATACTGAGCTTCAAATTCAGATGTTTGAGCCAACCACGAGCACACAGAAGTCAACGGTTCGTATACAAATTTTAAGTAATTACTGTCTTTCCCGAAAACACACTTGCCACCAACACGGAACAGCGGGAAAAGAAAAATTAACATGTAAATAGAATAGCGTGTCATTTTTGTCGACTAGGTAAAAATGTTTTGTTTTCTTTTCCAAAAGGAAAAATGAGGGCGTTTAGCTGGGACACTATGTTAGCATTAGGGTGTGTTCCTAGGATTTATGATTCTAAAGAAAGAATAGGCTGAAGTTCAGCAAGAAGATGTGCCATGCTTAATTTATACAGCAGCTAACCTTCCATGCCCACATAGTAATCTCTCAGCAAGCGCACAGTATCTTGGTATCTGTCCACCTCTCCCTGCATAAGTGTGATGTAAAAGTTTGTCAGTAAACCCAGTCGATCTTCCAGCCATCCTTCGCTGATCACTGACTGCCGCTCCTTCTCTGCCAGCTCCTTGCGGTTATCACAGATATCGTACAGACGGTCACAAAGATCCTGAAAAACAAAACGAGGCCGAAGTTAACAAGCAATTAACAGTTGGTTTAACAGTGGTATAACGATTGATTACTTTGCAAGATATTTCACTGAAAAATGTTTGCAGATCCAGTTTACAAATCTTCATGAGGAATCTGACAACCTTCTATTAAAGAATGGAGGGAACTGAACCGTTAATATAAATGTTATAGATATAATGACCATACTTCTACAAAAATCTGCCAAAAACGCATGTGTCAAATCAAATGGGCGAGCGTAAATGTCCACAAAAATAAAACAAAATCAAATTTCTCAGACAAGGCAACAAAACTCAAATTCGCTGTTTTTTTTCCATATAGCTAGTCCATAGCAAGACTGCAAACTGGCTGCAATTTTTTTACTTAAAACAGTTTTGTCTTTCTAAGAAAAACGACACTTTCGATTTAACCTTCAGACTTAATTAAGCGAGTCCCAATATTTTTTTGGACGAGTGCCTAAACATAACCCTAAAACTAAACCCTACATATATTGAAAGACCTATGCTAGTATAGGTAGAATCTAAAATCTCTTTCTGAATTCTTTTCAACCACGGACTCGCTCAATGTTAGAGAACACTCTGGTTTTGTTTACCTTAGACAAGGAATAGTTCTGCGCTCGACAGTCGCAAAAAGCGAATCGAATAAAATTGGTCGATTTTTTGCCCAGTTAGAACTCGTTACATTGTTGTCTGGACGTGACATCAATGTCGTTTTAAGCGCGGTTTTTCTCGGAAATACCAAGATATTTGAGGAAAAAATTCACATAGCGTTTTATAGGTAACAGTACGGCAAATTCTATCTATCAAGCTTTACCGGATGTGTTCTTATTTTTTGTGGGAAATTGCTCTTAACATTCGACTTTTGAACAACGTAGGAACTGGTCAAACCACTTAAATTGACTTAAATTACAAATATACGCTTACAGGAGTTCTTTCCCGGCAGTAGTTCAATGTAGTAACGGACAGAAAACCTAAACAATGAATATGTATTTGTGTTACGTACATCAAGTTGTTGATGAAGTTCAGCCTTGGTATCTTCGTCTCCTCTCATGTCTTCAGCCACATCGTTATAAGACTGAAAGGTAAAACACGCGTGCAATCTGGTTATCGACATTTCAATTCACGGTACTGACAACAGGCTGACATTAAACATGCACATTTGAATCTTTTCATCGTACCTTTTGCCATTGCAGAACATACTCTTGTTTTTCATCTGGTCTCTTTAAAAACTCGACAAAGGCTTTTCTAGTAAAACAAAAGCATAAAGAATCAATCTGAACCAATTAAATATGAGACATTGGTCGAGCAAAACACAGTGCTTCATTACTTTCCAGTTGTTGGTAATGATATAGTCCAGTTCTGCAACTCTCTGCCGAGAAGTTGTGCTCAAGGAAGCAGAAGAGATGTACTCAATTCAAAAACACTGGATACGGGAGCCGAGTGAAGGCCAAAGACATTCCAATCTCCCAAGTTAATCTTGAACTGAACTTGAAAAGTAATCCGAGTGTTGCCAACCTCACTGGCCATAAATACTTTCAGTCGAGTGAAATCAACATCCTACGTGCGCTCTGATCCGCTCCGCTCCAACTGGTTTAGCTGAAGCATGCGCAGACAATTATCCCTTGACCCTCTCCCTACGAGAGCGGAGGTTTGCGTGACAGAAAAAGACCAGAATTGGACTGATAATGACATGGAAACACCTTTTGCCTTTTTTGGCAATCTGTGTACAGATTTCGATTTAGTGTTTACCTCCTTTCCACCTGCCAGTAAGGAGGTTAATATCCGTTTTTGAACTAATTTTGTTATTGGTTATTTTATTGGTTAGTTGGCTATTTATTGTTTAGAGACATGGGAAGAACAACCCATATTAGACGTATACCACAATAACGCAATGAGAAAAAACAAATAAGTGGTGCTATCAAAGCGTACAGGAATGTTGCGTTATTAGCTAACCTTGTTCCGTAAAAATATCTGTGAATGAGTTCCCTTTCGTGTCTGACCATTCTAAACACCGTTTTACAAGAGTCAACGTAAACTTCTTCAATATTCTCCCACTGCGAGGTAAGAACGCCAGCAAAACCCTGCAAAACCACAGAGACAAAACAGTAAGGTCAACAGTTCAAGAAATACTTCATTCACGAAATAAAAGCTATAGCAAATCTAAGCCAAATTTAGAGGAAATCTGAGCTTAAAGATGTTTGTCCACACATCCAAGCGAGTCTAATACCCCAATAATAATAATAATAATAATAATAATAATAATAATAATAATAATAATAATTGAATGTTATGAGGAGGCCTCCAGTCTCTACCATCGTGAGCCATTAACAAAGTTAGCTACGCAAGTGAATCTATGAAAGATCATATATTTGAACTGCGGGGAGAGATATGAAGACACAAATGATCATCGCAGTTATATAGTTATTACAAGATTGAAGCACTTGTGAACTTGTGAAAAAAATTGTGAAAAAATATTCAGGCCTGAATTTTCAAAACTGCCTAAGTTGTGTATATAACTGCGATGATCACTGATGTCTTTATATCTTTCTCCACAGTTCAAATAGATGATCTTTCATATATTTACTTGTATTTTTCAGTATCTACGGGTACATTGCGAATCCTATTTAGGCCTGAATTTTTTCAGGCTTTATTTTCACTCCTTGTTAAGTTGTGTATATAACTGCGATGATCATTGATGTCTTCAAAAGATAGCTACGTTAAAATTAACTTCTTTGAAACTACTTTTTCTCAAATCTTTGTTCAATAGAAACATTTTATAGCGTTTGGGGAAATGAAATGCCTAAACTTTGGCTAGTTCCACTCTCTGTCGTACTTATTTGCGTAAATGTCTCATTGATAAAAATTCCACGCATCGACAAGGCTGCTAGAGAAAGTTTTATTGAGTGAAACACAAAACACAATGAGTGGCACAAACCACATCAATAGGCTGATCCACATATTCCCAGTCTTCGGATCCAGGTTCCGGCTCGGGCGGTCCTTGTGGCTCGGGTGGCTGCTCCTCCTCCAGCTCTTCAACGGCTTTTTCTGAGGAAAGCAAGTTGCCATAGTAACGTTTTTCACTAAATTAGTCACCTAATAACTGCTACAAATTTCGAAAAAGTTGAAATGCACATAACTTTCAACTAACCAATACGGGACAAATTACTTCATTAGAAAGACGTTTACGAAACGAGATGAGGATACACAAGAAATAAAATCACCAAGAAACAAAAGATTAGTTCATACTCGGAGACTTGGCTCTCTTGGATCCTGGTCTTGATCCCTTGGACCCAGGCCTTGAGCCTTTTCTTGACGGCGAAGGAGACTTGGATCCTGATCTTGAGCCTTTCTTAGAGCTGGGAGGGGTAGGGCTGCGGCTTTTTGTTCCGTTCTTAGAGGCACTCGGGGAGGGCGAACGGTCTTTTTTGCTCTTTCTGGACTTTGGCGAACCTTGTAATATGTAAGACGGAAAGTTGGTTAAAAAACCATATTAAACATTTTAGAGTGGCTTTCCACGACTGCCAAAACTCAAAACCAAAGAACTAACAGCTCCATTGTTGCGCATTATACTGGGCAGTGTACACCACTATGGTTAACCAATCAGAATGTTATGGTGCATACAAGTGGCCGCAAAATTGGGAGGCAGGGAAAAGTGAAAGTCATCGCCTGTACACAGCTTAGCTTATTTATATAGAACATAGAACATAGAACATAGCTTATTTATATAGAACATATATCAGCCAGCGATGGAACTATGAGCAAACAACGCAATCAAATTGAATACAAGGCACATATAAAAACTTTTGGGATGGCGTTATACCGCTGCAAAGCACTGGAACTAACTTCCTTATGATATTCGTGCTTTTGATGGTTAAAAAACGATTTTGAGGCAGATTCGGAAAGAAAACTTTTAAAGTTAAATCTTATCTCTAAATAACTCTGTAACGCACCTGGTTTAGAGTCTGCCTTACTCTTTGTGGTACCCTTCTCCGATTTGACTTCAGATTTGGCTCCCGCCTCAGATGGGGCCTCGGATACCGGAGGTACGCCTTCAGGAGGAGCTGCAGCGCCTTCACTTCCCGGAGCCTCGCTCGGGGGCCTATCGTCTTGAGTGGTTTGAGCCCCAGTTTGTGCTTCACCTTAAGGGAGATAAGACACAAACAACAAGAGTTAAGAGGAAGTAAACGATTGCGTCAAAGTCTCTTTTAAATGCTCTAGTCTCAAGCTCGTAATATAAATTCTCCATATTGATTTCTTTTAGGTTTTTGCTCTGCGAATACGGAAGTACATCATGACAATGTTCTCTAAATCATGATTAAGGCCTGATGTAAAACCTAAATCCGAAATTGTTAATTGGACGCTAACTGAATTGTTACCGAGAGAAACAAGAAAGATGAATATCACCTTCAGCTGCTTGTCCTGGCTGTATGGAAGGGTCCTGTTTAAAGTAAAGTCCTGTATTCATATCACCCTTATAACTTATGCAATAACGTAATAAAGCGATATTGTTTTCTTCGTTATACGTTATACGAGGGTTGCTCCTAAACTAGAGTAATCCTGTACCTCTTACAGACCTGTATTATGATTCGTTCTCTTATCCCGTAGCTTCTATTGTTTTCGGTGACATGGCTATTGTGTCATTATTTCTTCTATTGCCTTTTTAGCCAATCCCAAACCCTGTCTAGAAAGGTACAGGGTCGCTCCTAAACTACGCCTATAGATGAATTAATTTTAAGCTGACAAGGTACTCGAGCTTCTCAAAATAATGTCGTGAACAAATGGTGTATAAATCACATGCCTCTAGAAAGACATGGAGACGTTCATGATTACAGCTGGGATGAAGAAAAAGACGTGGCAAGTACAATGCAAGGAAGATTCCGTGTCAGTGTCATTGGCCGTTTTTATGCTAGAGACGTTTGAGTTGTCTAGACATTTTTCTTTAAAAGCCTGGTTTCTATACTAGGAGGACACTGGAAACACGCAACTTTCAGCGCTTCAAAATACAAACAAACCTGCTAGCTGATAACATGGCAGGTCTATTCTTTTCAGTTAGGGCGTCACGTTTTTTTTACTAAACACGCTTAACGTCTCGAACGTTAACGGCCACTGGTAAGAGCGTCATTCAGACGCTCCTAAATGAGGACGTTTAAGTTCTTTACCGTTTTTATACGAGACGTTAAAGTCGTCTCGAGACAGCTTTAACATCCGAGACGACAGTGGCGTCCCCAGCATAAAGACGACCACTAAGGCAAATGGCGACTCTTACAAAGTCTTTTAAACTTACAGAGGGAGTTTCCTCCTCGGGTGGTGCTATTAACTTCTGGTAAGTTTCATTCAATACGGCGGATACTTCGTCGTACAGTTCATCTAAAAGAGAAAAGAAACAAATGTATGTAAATACAATCTGTTGATCGTTACGAGAAAAGCTATTTCATTTATATGGAGTTGAGACAGACAGACAGACAGACAGACACATACACACAGACAGACGGACAGACAGGGTGCAGACAGCCAGACAGAGAGACGTAAGAACAGACGAACGAACGGACGGTCAGACAGACAGAAAGATGAACAATCCATTTAATCGTCTAGGTAGCGACAGCCCCGTCTCTTCTTTAAATGAGGTGATAAGTAGGTAATAATAACAGAATTCTACAACTTGCGAGGAATGGCGAAATCCAAAACTCAGTAGAAATGACAGACAGAGAGAGAAAACGTTAGTTAACCAGCCAGTTAACGTGTTTTAACTAACCAGAGCTATTTACAATTTGAGAGTTTGTTATTGATATGATTTTTCACTCGCAACATATTGCTTATGCCTGAAAGCAACGAAACAGTGTGTGTATGTAGGTTTTACCTTCACCACTATTTGCGTCAACTCTCTGAAGAATCCCGAACTTGGAGAACCATTTTTCCAGTTTTGGCCAGGCGTCCACAAAACCCACGATCCTGCAAAAACACAAAACATCAACATTGCATGCTGGGAGGCGGGTACCGTCTGTAACATAATCTGGAATAATGACTTGAACCAGAGGAAAAAGAAGATATTGTCACAATAAAGCTGCTTTCAGGTAATCACTCTTGCCTGCCAACAGGCGGGTTAGGGCGGTGTCGTGATCGCTCCCTGATCCGCTAAACCGCATGTTCTGCAGTTTATTATCAGTCTGGATAGCTGTCAACAACATTTTGACGATTACAACGAACTTAAGGAGGAGCACAGCGATTTAAGACGGAAACAAACCTCTGTTGGACCTGCTCGCGGTCATTTGAAGGATCGGTAACTGGGACAATCTTCTCTTTGCTCATTCCTGTGTAACTGCCTTCCGTTGGAGGATTGTATTCCTGGTGGAACTGTTCAGAAGACATAGGATCATCTGCAAGTAAACCACCAACATTAGAAACCTCCGTGGCATTCCTTAACGAGGAACCGCATGGCTACTCGGTGCCAACGATTAGCGCTGTAGTATTAAGTCACTAGAAGTATTGTTACAGGTACTTTCATACCCCCGTCCTGGATGGTGAACGTGGCTCTCTCTCCCCTCCCCTATTATCTGTTAGGTCGCCCTAACAAAATCGCCAGTAGCCTTTTCTACTTCTGGTTGCAGAAAGAGCGATGTGAAACTTAAAATGTTCTGTCCAAAAACACAATAGCATGACCCCAGCCTTGACTTGACTTAGAGTCCCAGAATATCTCCATGGTCGTTCTTATCACACAGTAGTCTACTACTACTACACGCGAATTTTGCTAAGAACCTGAACTTCCGGCAACGCGTCCAAATTCATTGCGAACTTCCAGTAGAAACGAACAAAAACTGCGATAATATCCTGATTGGGAGGTTTTGCAACTGCTCACATTTTAATTCCTCATACTGTAACAAAACAAAGGTCTGTTTAAGCTCTGTTAGGTCGTATTTACTAGTTTTAAAGATCCTTACAAGTTCTTCCTTCGGCTCTCTTCAGGGAGACTTCGTCAGGCAGGTCGAACAATAACACCAGGTCAATACCGCTCTTGGGTGCAGGGGCCTGATAATGAAATATATAGGTTAGTGCAGTTTACAATCCACAGTGCATATTATACACGCTCTGCATAGAGCTCAGGCAGCCCGACGAGAAAGATGTTAAACAAAAGATCTAATGAGCAGTACAATGGCCCTGAAACAACGACATATGTATCATGGGGGATGTGAACCACGACACTGAATTTTCCTTGTACTTTGGACTTGAGATGACCTTCAAACCCTGACAAAAAGCCAACCTATGGTAAGTCGAGGTGTTAGAACTTAAACTCAGGTTTCAACCAGCTGATCGAGTTAAACTGGGACTGGTACATACCTCAGCAGATGGATGAGGGTCTGGGGCGAGTCTGGATTTCTTTGTCTTGCTAATTTTGCTGGGATCTTTTGCAGCTTTAGCGTCCTTAGCTTCTTTATGCGCGTCATACCCGCTAAGTGCTTTCTCCAACAACTAACAAAATGTGTTAAATTCATTCAAATTAACTTCGCGTCAGTTGTAAAGAAATAAGACTCGTAAAAAACACAAGTTTTTGAAACACATACATATAAGCCAGTTTTTTCATTTAAAATACTAAAATAATAATGCATAATATTTTAAGAGGAGGCCTCCAATCACTATGAGGTGGTTTTCAGGAGGGTCCTCTGAGAAAATAAAAGTTAAACCTTGAAAATACATTAAAATCTAAAATACAATAAAAGGACAAAAACCTATGCGGTAAGTTAACTAAGATTAAAAACTAAAAAAAAGAATTACTAATTACTGAATGATTGAATGCACTATGTGATTATTACTTTTTTTTCTTTTTTTTGTTATATATGCCTTTCCAGATGTCTTTCACAAGTAACTTTTTTATGGGTCAAAAATAATGTCAGCTCAAATTTCATGGAATATAGAACACGCAATTGAGAATCTATTTTTCTGACAAAGAAAAATTGATTCAAGGTTTTTTCACAATTTAGTTATGGGATTTTCATCAAACTGGAATTCCTAGTGTACAATTGTAAAAAAAACCCTCCACTCAACTCTTTAGTCAAGTGAACATTTCATTCTAAATTATATTCACGTAAGAGAAGTCAGTCCAGGTACAAACAAATTTAGAAGTAAAAAACAAAGAGTGCCTCTTGCCGTAGTCCAACGCTAACAGAGTTTCCTAATACTATTAGAAAGAAAGAATTAATTGACTGCGCGGCCAATCAGTCTGGCGTATTTATGAAGGATGGATGCACGGCTCAACCTCACCTCCCCCCCCCCCCCCCCCCCCCCCCCCCCCCCCCCCCCCCCCCCCACCACCAACAGAAAGATGACAACCCCCCTCCCCCCCCTCCCTCCTCACTTATCCCATCCTTTT
>Ga0126337_10002595_pt1 | contig 11557 bp, 7 predicted proteins | sample DipCmetagenome_FD_92527 | JGI IMG/M metagenome (GOLD analysis project Ga0126337, IMG submission 92527) | Coral microbial communities from La Bocana,Puerto Morelos, Mexico - Diploria C A metagenome | ecosystem: Host-associated > Invertebrates > Cnidaria > Coral | place: La Bocana,Puerto Morelos... | reverse complement strand
GTGAATTAAGATGAAACATATTAAAACGTTTTGTTAATCATTGCTTTTGGTAGAAGTGATGGCTCCTTAAGGAGCCATTTGTTTGGATCTTTGGGTCCTAAACCCGAATCTTGTTCGCCAGTAGTTCTTTCAAGCATTTCATTTACAGTATGTTTGAACAGGTAAACTCTAACTGGCATGGGATTCCTTCGCACTGCTGCTTACAATGTCGTCTGCGACCGATCACTTTAACACTGAACGTGCTAGAAAATACCAGGCTATTCGGGAGAACTTACGAGGCAAATGGCCGACTGTTTCATTGCCCAGCGCTACACTCACGGCGTGCTTGTCCATAGGGTTGTCAAACTCTCATTTAGCAGCAAGTTTTTCTCCGATCTATAGCTTCCACACATCTTGATAAACATGATATCCACGCACAGCTGATGCGAAAGTGAACATTTCCATGTTGCGTGGTTACCAAGCTACGTTTTGCATCGTATTCCTGCGCTTTATTTTTGTTCAAATTCCATCGTTTTCATTGCAACTGTGGGCTTTAGCAATGAAGACAACTGTTGTCAGTCAGAGGGAATAGGGAAATCGATTTCAAAGGTATTTTGGGAGTTAATTGACTTATTAATGTCGCTGCAAATACAACCAACCTTTTTTTATGAGTGCTTTTTCAGAAGTTTTTTTCCAAAATCATACCCGAAAGTTGGGGGTGCTGCTTATACACGAGTGCGGCTTATACACGAGTGTTTACGGTATATTCCTTTTTCATTTATAATTTTCTAGCTTATAATATAAGATCAAAGTCTATTTTAATGATTGGATCTAATATTTACAGTCTTTCCACAAAAATGTCTGGAATGTTATTGTTTCGAGACCAATCAGATGCAAGATGAAACCGCAACAAACTACAATAACTTTACAGTCACAAATTGATACAAAATGAGCCAGCTTTTTCTTCCACAACAAATGTATGATTACTGTTTTCAAAAACTAAAATTGTTCTTTTTCTATTCCACAGCTCACATATATTTATAAGCAAAGAATAAATATGAATGACATTTTACCAAATTTGATTATTAAGACATGGCTAGACAGTGGGTTTGAGAGCAGAATTTCTTTCTGGTGTCTACATGTATGCTCTTCTAAGTTGTAACAGTAAGTATTTCTGATTAGCTTTCAACCTGTTTGGACAATAAGTGAAAAAGCTTTACATAATAAAGCACATAATAAAGAGGCAGTGTGGCTGAATGTGTAGGGCGCTGGACTTAATCAAAGGCCTCTTTGAGGCTACGACTATTTTGCATGATGAAGTACATGTACATGCATCAGTATAAGCAGGAAAGATGAAAATATTTTGGCTTCGTTGCAAAAATAAATTTCTTTCTTCTGTCCCTTATTTAAACCTCTTAAAATCATGCTTTAATCACTGCCCTGACTCTGCAATACAATAATGAATAACGCTCTAGACACATACACGCTTTGCGGACCTATGTGTTAAGTTAGCTCAATGCGTTGGTATACTGTATTGGAAAGTGTGAAGGGCGAGAGTTCAAGACTCGGGCAGGCAAATACACAAATTTTTCCTTTTTTCTCTCCGACATGTTTTTCTTTCCTTTTCCCCCAAGAAGCTAATAAGTGCTTTCCATTTATAATAATTTATTATTTTGCACGATATTCATGCATTGCATGCATCATGTTATTAAAACCTATGCTTGCCAGGAGCCCGCATTCATTTCGTAACTAGGACAACAAATGCTTTCTAGGTATTTTTTTTAAAACAATTCAAATAAGAAAATGCTTGCACCACATGCTGTTGACATAGCAGTAATTATCTCATCACTCATTGCTTCACTATGTTACATATTTGCCAAACCATTTGACAACATTTTTCTCTTTGTCAAGTCAAGTTGTGCATTGGTCAGCGGAAATACAAACAAAAGTTTATGACCCAAGGAAGGAAGGATCGAACGATCTCACTTAACTCGCTCACTTAACTCCTATTTCGCATTCTGCAAAATAGTCATAAAAACCAGAGGTTGCAGGTTACATGTTGTGGCTCAGTATTACCCTTAGTATGCACTAGTATTTTTGTTTCATTTCACATATACAATAGAATCGCATAGCTTAAGGTAAACCTGCAGTCTGATTGCTACTGAAGAGAAGTTATTCAGTGCGGAATTGCACTTGTGCATGAAGGGATATTGCTAGCATGAGTCGCAAGCAAAAACGGTTGCTATCGTGAAAACAAAAATGCAACTTGTGCTAGGAAAAAACACCCTGGAAATGAACAAATCTACAGAAAATGAATGTCTGCCGAATTTTGAATTGAAACTTAATTTTTTAGAAAATTTGAGGAAGCCACTCACTTAAAAGTATGAGAAAACGCATTGACATTGACTTCGAAAGGGTTTTCATTGTTTCCACACTAGTGCGGCTCACAAAAATAGAAAATGTTTGGTTTTGCTCAGGAGGCTTCAGCTACATGTATGTGATTCAAGAAAAATTGACTCCCTGACAAGTCAATTCCACGTTAAATTTCACTTGAAAAACTGATATCATACTCATCGCTTCGCAATTTGAGCGATAGTTTTTTTGCATGCAATTTAACGCGGAATTCACTCGTCAGGCGTGATTTTTTTTTTCTATAATGTCTTACCATACACCAGAACAAAGGAAAGTGTACAGTATAAAATTACCGGTATATGACTGTAGAATGGTTCTTGTATTGATGCCAAAATGTTTTCTGTGCTATTACTAACATACATGTAAAGCCTGTACACAAACCTGTCTCTCCTGAGTTTCACAGCTTTCACATCACTTGAAAAATCCAGTTCTATAACACATTTCTTTTTTAGGTCATCCCAAACCATCACTAAAGGTGTAAATACAGGATTAACTCAGTCTGTTACAAGGGTTATCGTGGATTCAATATTATAAACTATACAGGCATATCCTCTGAAAAAAATATTCCAGATGATTCATGAAAACTACATATACCTTTATTTCTGGGATACTTAGGATGTTGGCCACCTCCCACAAGCGCTAGATAATTACATCGAAACAGCATTTCCACATGGTTAATACCACCATCTGGGAAATCTGCGGGAAAATTAACAACTATAACTTATTAAAAGATACATGTAACATAACACAGCACTATAGCTTAACCAAAAATAATAATCGTTGGGAAAAGTATTCGTAACACGATTGTGAAACAGAAAACCAATATGCCTTCAGAACATAACATAAAGATGCATTTATTTGAAGCACTGTCATCTTAATAGTGTCCATAAATTGTGCAAGTTTAAGTACTATATAAAACACAAAAGACCATGTTTGATCACATTTTGAAACATACATGTAAGATCTTATCAGTTGAAACTAAAACTAGGGAAAAGAAAGGGAAATGAATCAGAAAAATCTATGCTAATGAACATCAGCAATCCATCATCATGTTCATGATTTCCTTCGTTTAAACTTGGTGAATTATTAATGAGTTTGAGAACTCAGGATCAAGGGTATTAATTTTTTATAAAAGGATCTGTTAACAGCACTACTAGGCCACTGGTTTTAGGACTAGATATAAAGAATATGGTAGGTTGATGGGGTTTTAAACAAGGGCCCTTGACATGAAGTCTAACTGTACTGGACAGAAAGGCATTTCATTATGAATAAAGCGTGCATTGTAATTGTGAAACAAAATAGAGGTAGCTACTTCAACAAAGTGCAACTATTAGATATACATCTTGATAGCTTAATCCAATATGTGTATACCATCCACAAGCTATGTTGTTGATGGCTCAATTAATGAAGAGAAAGGAAAGTTAATTAACTACCGCACCATATATGATGTGGATATTCATTATGTTTCTTGAGTTAACAGGAGGAAAGAGACTTTCCTGTTTGTGTAGGACTTGTGTGGTAAATACAATGTTTGAAATTAAGTTCAGTATTCATTTTTTTTAATTCAGTAACACGTCACATTAAAATTTTGGATGTCCCAGGAACCATGGCATTGTACATGTGCCAATGATATTACTTTAACACTACTTGACTTTATCATGGATAGCCTGGTTAGTTCAAGAGATTGCCAATCAGGGCTCAAAGTTTCTTTTTGGTTTTGGGAGCACTTGTGTGACCAGGTATAAAATTTGATGAAATTCAATGAAAGAAAAATGGTGCCTAGTTGGTTATATTTTTATCAGTTGTTTAAAGCTTCTGTTTTTAGTCTTATCTATCAGAATACGTTAGTATGGTCAGTTGAGTAAGCACTAGCTAAGTAAGTCAGTTGGTTGCATTGTCCTTTGGCTTTTAAGGTGTGCTGGTGCAGCCAAACATATGAATATGTAACCAGTTGGTTATTAACTTTGAGCCTTGCTAATATGTTTCTGAACCCGGATAATCTAGTTCCAATATATCCAAATGCTTTATTTGTGACTTCCTTTGCTGTAAATCTAAGTGAAGAGAGCCCTAATTGATTCCCTCCTCTGTGAGGATATTAGTAGTAGTTGTCAGAAGAAGAGGTGCCCTACATTTGAAGGCAACAACCCTAAACACCAGTGACTTGGGAATTTCTAATCCGCATCAAGCTAATTGACTGTGCCACTAAAATACAACAGTGACACATGAAGCACTAGAAGAGACAGCAACATTGTCCCTTTTGGACTTTTATGCCTATTTAAAGATTTTATTCTCCTGTAAGTCTGTAAATGTTAGAAACATATGACTTCATGCAGAAACACATAGTGACATTTGCTTCTGCTAGTTAGGCGACATCAGTAAACAAAAGGATTCAACATAGTGACATGGCTACCCCCTTTTTTCAACAGCCCCTTCCTAGGGTGGGGGGAGGTAGGATTTGAATTGATTAGACCTCCATGGTGGAAATGTCATGCAACAATACCATAAAGTAACTACCATAAAGAAAATCAACTTAAGGTACCTTGGCGTTCTTTTTCTTTCAAAGGATCACAGTTGTATATCCTAAAACCGTTTTCCATGCCGCAGGAAAAACAACCTTTAAGAGAGGATGTGTATAGTTAGCCTATTGTGAGTTGTTTTCCTTTTGAAATGGTCAGCTTGATCGACTGAACCACTACATACCTTGGTCTTGATTAAAGCCTGCATATAGCAGACCATTGCCATACGAATTTGTTGCGCTTATATTCATTCTCACCATAAGAATTTACTCATGAAATCTCGCATTATTTCCAACTAATGAGATAACGTACCGTACAACTTCGTCGGCCATTTTAAATTAACGCAAGCCATGTGACATTTGTGGAAAGATTTATTCCGGATATCCAATGAAAAGGCACAGAAGAAAACAAATGCCCTTTTACCAACGTTTATGATTGGCTTACTCAAGGTATATCCCAGAATCCATTTCTATCAATAATATCATGGCAGGCCATATCAATTATGACACTCTTGATAAGAACTGAACGTGATTATGAACCCTGGTAGCAGAAAAATATTTCGAGCAAAACCACCAGACAAGGGAAGCTTTCCTTTGGATCATGATGGTGAGTAAATGTAATGGAAATTAGATGAGAGATTCCGAACTTGCTAGACATTTGCATTTGTGACAAGCTCAAGTACAAGATTAAATAGAAAACATTTACATACCAAAATAAACAGAAAAAGCTCAAATAAAATAGAAAAATTACAAGGAATAAAAGTTTGGGGGACTTGGAAAATTGGTACAAGAAAAAAAATCCTGTGCAATATAGGTCATATAGCTGCTTGGCAAACAAAATTCATGCCATATAGTGTGTCAAAAACACAGCTGTGTGGTCTGTCTTCCAGACCTCTGTATCTGGACACGTTCAGATCACTGCGTGAGATGTACCAAAGTCCAGCTATTTCAATCAATGAAAATCACAGATCAGTATAACTATGTGTAACAGATTCCATGTTGCTGTGCATCTGTTAGGCCAATCACAGAGGACATCACAGTGTGGTAAGAACTTCATTGACACACTAAGCTATAGCTTTGTGTGCCATTTGTTTTGTTCTTACCTTATTATGATTTCATGCCAAAATCAGATGATATACTGGGCTGCTGCCTTGTGTGCTGTTTGTTTTGTTCTTACCACATTTTGATGTCCTGTTTACATCAGAATACACATTAGGCTGTCACTTTAGGTGCCATTTTTTTTCGTTCCTACCTTGTTTTAATGTCATCTCATCATCAGATGACTCATTAGGCTATTGCCTTGTGCCCTTTTTGTTTTGTTCTTACCATAAGTTGATGTCAAGTCAACATCAGAAGACACATTAAAATATCGATTTGGGTGCTTTTTAAACTTGTGGAGACGCGAAGCATTGAAAAAAAGTTTCTTGGGGGACTGATATGCAAATGTGTCACTCACTCACTCACCCACTCACTCACTCTGTTGTAGAAACTCTTCGTAATTAGTTGAGCTGAACAAGAGTGCCTGAGCCTGACATTGGAATAGCAACCGCGCAGTCTGAGCCCGACGCCATATTGAAATAGAAACGGCACGTCAGTACAATTGACGAGATCACACAAACACAAAGAACTTTTTTGGCTATTCAGTACAACAAATACCTGGTGTTGCAAAACATTTATTTGTTCAAGTAATGCAACTTGGGACATGTAACCTTAAACAAAAACAGCGTACATGTAAATCCAATGAACCAAAACATAGGTATTGTAAACAAGAACCAGATGAGACATTGATTATTATCAAAACTGAATGGACACAACAACTTAAGAGATAAAAGCCTTTTAAGAGCCGAAAGGAGATAGTGTAACAGTAATTTTAGACTGATAAACCATTCCTCCATTTTCTAGTATTTTGGCTTTTAGTTTTTCAAAATCCATCTTGCATCGCATCAGTTGCATAATACCTGCGTGAAAGACATAAACAACACAAGTGAAACCATTAAAGTGTCGTTTTTTTGAATGGTTAAAATTGAAAAAGTGAAAGTAATGATAAATTATGCTAAATTTTCGAACTTTGCACATAAACAAGGCAAAGTTTGGTTCGTTTCGTGCGGCCATTTTCTCACTCCTCTTCAGTCTGTATTTTTGCCCTGTTCTACACTAACAGTGTAATAACAGGCATATTTTGCGCATTCTTTTGTCCTAATATGGTAAAATGGTGCAATGGTGGAATAATAAAGTGTAATAAACAACAAGAATTTAAGTATTCAGTTATGTTTCAAGGGCAAAGATACATGTAAGTACTTTAGGTGGCGTTGACAATATCGGGATCGGACTGGATCGGGCTGGACTGGATCACGGATCAATCACAGATTGGATTACAGAAAAAAAGTTTTAAAGAAACAAAAATCCCAAAAAATAAAATTGTTTATGAGTTAGTAATAAATAAAAAATAAAGGTGGAACACTAAAGTATGTTAAATGAAAATAAGAAATGTTGCGTTAGAAGCCAAATCCCTCTCAAGTAAGAACTGAAGTTTAAATAGGAAGGAATGAAAACAAAGGAAAGCAACCTTGAGAATGTCAGAGAGCTGAACAAAAATGCACAAATTAGAAAGAGATTTCAGAGTTCACAGCTACACACAACTGACCATGGGCTATTATAGCCAGCTAGGAAAAAACAAAATTTCACTGTAGCATATGGAACACATGAAATGAATATGACAAATGTGATTCAGTCTTTTCATGATAGCTTTGCATGTATTAGTGTGGCCCTGAATATATATGTACTTTCTGTGGTCAGTTGTGGTACTGACCATCAGTTACAAAGTGCGATGATAATAAATACTGTACACCAAAGGCACAAAAATCTAATTGATGTATGTATGACTGGTAAAACTAGTGTAGACAATACTGAATGGGTTAGCTCAACCTGCCATGTTCAAACCTAAGTGATGAGAAATCACCAGTTTACTTTAAGGCTACCAAATGAATTTTCCTGTGAAACCAGAATGCCTAAACTTTACACCTTTAGAAGAAAGATTAAAATCCCTATGTATCCCATTCATGCAAGTAATATTATGTGAACTCTCTAGAGGTGGACAATTATCTATTCATGGCAATGTTGTTAATTATTTACCAGCTGATGTGAATTCAGGTGTAAACACTCTGCCAAAACCTATAAAGAATCACAAACCATTCCTATAAAATTGAAAAGCAAGCTAAGTTAGAAGTACCATTATCAGTTTCACAATGTTAGACCAAGAAAAATTTGGAAACAGCAAAACATCTTGTTTCTGTGAACTGTTAATTAATCCATGAGTTTGACCATACATGTAGGTCTCCTTTGATTAGTTTTTTTGTTCTTACTGTATTTTGATGTCATCTCAATATTCAGCTATTTCCTTGTGTGCCATTTGTGTGTTCTTACATTATGCCACAGGTGATGTCATATCAACATCAGATGACACACTAGGCTATTGCCTTCCAATGCTACTGGTATTTTTTGTTGCTGTTGTTCTTATATTTTTTGTTCTTACCATGTTTTGATGTCATCTCAACATCAGTTTACACATTTTAGCTCTTGCCTTGTGTGGCATTTATTTTGTTTGTTCTCACCATGTTTTGGTATCACCTCAACATCAGATGGCACACTAGGATAGTGCAGCTTTTGTGTTGTTACTACATTTTTACATCAGTTGTCATCAGTTGTTCAAACAATGTGATTATGATTACTAAGGATACTTGTGTGGGATACAATCTTCAACCTTGTTTTGCTTAAAGTGTGAAAAATAGATTGAACAGGTCTTGTGTACAATTACATGACATGCTCAAAATTCAACACCAAGCCTCATTTGCATGATATTTTCTCAAACCTGTCTTGCCTTTGTGTTGTTGTCACATGGGTATTCTTTTGATCTTTGCTGCTTTGGGAATTTGTTCATGATAAAGTTTATAATTTGCATCAACAAACATCATTATCCATAAGTGCCCCTAACCACTACATAATCAAGCCTATTAAGCTGTTAGTTTCCATTGTCTTGATTGAATGTTTTCTTGTTAAAGGTTTGAAAAGTAGTGTGGGATTAGAGGTGTTTTATATTATTTCAAATCCTTCTCCACATTAAATTTTTGATTAAAATAGGTATGATTGCACAAGATATTTTTATTTGCAAGTCAAAAGCAGCAAACACTAATAATAATAATGTCATGTCAGCAGTTTAACCACGATCCACGGTAATGCTAGCCACACAACTTTTAAAACACGGTAACACACTGACAGTGTTAACAGATACAAGCCAACCTTTCCATGGCTTGAAGTAAACCTTTTGCAGCTTAGAATAATTGAAATTAACACTCCACAACCAATAAATGAACCTCTAATTTCAACCCAAAGTCAATCTAAGTTATAGCCTTGGTAGCAAGGCTGGAGGTGGCCTTGCTTTGATACAGACCCCTCTGCATTTGTCATGTAAATACGCCTAGTTAGCATGAGAACAATTTACTTAACTAAAGGTCTGTATCAAAACAAGGTCACCTTCAGTTTCACTGCCATTCAAAGGCCAGGTCACTGGCTAGACAACTGTAAAATGGTCTATTTCTTGATCAACAAATAAACCAAAAGTAATCAGCATAATTGAAATTCATAAGCATAAAGGTTTTTAATATGAATTGTTCCAAACTGCTTTGAAATGACTGTATTGTTATGTTATAATTTCAAGCAAATCTAGTTTTATATAATTTGAGTGTTGCCAAAATTATCTCTAGGGTACGTACACGTACATGAAGAGTTCACAGCATATCGCTATTCAGGCAATGCATTTTAGTTCAATTTCTGGAGAGTTCTTTATTTGGCAAGTACTGGAAAGATAAATGCTTCTGTTTTGTGAATTACCTATCAAACATGGTTCAAGCTGTCAAAATTAAAAAAAAATCCATTTGCAATTTGGCACCTAAGTGATAAAAATCATTTCTTTATTGAATGCTTTCAAAAAAGGACTCAATGCTTAACATCTGTAAAGAAAAAATGATAGTCTTTTTACGAAGGATCTGTGTGTTACAAGAGACGCAATCCTTTGGCATACATGAAGGGCTCAAGGTTTACAATGCATTACAGGGAGATTTCAAAAACAGCCAACCATTTGGAAGTTTTCAGTGGGACAGAATCCTTTACTGCAAAGCAAAAGGATTGTTATGTTTAATGTTTTAGAAGCAAAGATCTTTCAATATGATTTTTTGGAGGGACAATGTTTGACAAAATAACTGTTAATTTTATTTCAACACCTAGAGACATGAAGTCACCAGTATTTTTGGTTGCCAAAGATCTAATGCTAGTCACATTGGCAACCATATTGGTCACAATTTTGAGCCTTTTGTTAAACAGTCTATTAACCAGCTTTTATGGATGGACGACAAGTTCAAGGGAAGAAGTCAAATGTGTCTGTGAAATGTGTGGACATCATGTCCGATCATAATGTAAAATTGGTCAGACATATAATTTATAATTCTTTTGGACAATGTCTGATGACTGACAGTTATTTCCTGCACTGCCATGGGTAGATGACTATTAAACTACCCCCCCCCCCTTCCCAAGATTAAAATGGATGACCAACCTCCTTTCTACTCAATCCCAACCCCCAATACTTTTCAACCAGTCCTAAATAGTCTACTTAAGAGCTACATGTACCTGTTACAAAATTTAGTACAAATTGATTTTACAGGTGAATGTAAAGAGTACATGAAAAGATATATGAAGTGCTTGCGGGAGAATGATAATGGGAATCACATGTGTAGAGCAGAGTCAAAGGATTATCTTCAATGTAGAATGGACAGGTATTGTTACTTTGAATCATTTCAGTTGGTAAGGCCGGCTAAAAATGATTAACATGTTTACTGCTACTAAGATGATTTTCTTAATGGGTGCTTGCCATGAGAAGCTTAATGTTTACCAGTTTATTAATAAAATAAATATATATCAGTTATAACCTTTCAAATGCGTTAAGTGCTACTTGTATTTATAAAGTTACCACTACTGGTTAATAAAACAGCCCTGTCTAATCCTGTGGAATAAAGGGGTAAGTTTCTAAAGAAATTGTGGTGCTGCATCTGTGGGGAGTATTACAAGATAGTTTAATTTAATGAACTGGGTTGACAATGTGAATTGGCCACTGAAAAGAGATTTGATTGCTTGTAGAATATATGCAGCAATCGTACACAGCTTATATGTCAGGTGACCATCAAAGTTCATTTTTTGATAAGTGTTTATACAGCTTTTCTGCACAAAAACGCTCAGCACCCCTAAAATATTTTTCTCTACACTGTCCCCCTTTGCACCTGTAGATTACATACTGCCCTGTGTGGCCTGCCATATGTAATTTGTCCTGATTAGGTTGTTACCTTGATGTGGTGAGTAGCCTTGTACTGTGCCCCAATGAGCCTGAGAGTTATGCTGGCTGTGATCTCTTGAGGTCCTGGTAGGGTCACCCATGCCAGACAGGTCAAAACTTAGGGCCAACAACCCTGTAAAACTTCTGCTATGGAAACAGCAATGAGAAAACTACTGAAAACCACTGTATGTGAGATTGTCTCCTGTTTAAAGATTATTATTGTTATTATTGTTATTATTGTTATTATTATTATTATTATTATTATTATTATT
>Ga0126337_10002593_pt1 | contig 11558 bp, 5 predicted proteins | sample DipCmetagenome_FD_92527 | JGI IMG/M metagenome (GOLD analysis project Ga0126337, IMG submission 92527) | Coral microbial communities from La Bocana,Puerto Morelos, Mexico - Diploria C A metagenome | ecosystem: Host-associated > Invertebrates > Cnidaria > Coral | place: La Bocana,Puerto Morelos... | reverse complement strand
CGTTTTTTTATCGACTTTTTTATTCCTGGATATTCCTGTAGTTGGCGAAATAATAAGCGATAATAGAGAAGCATCACTGTAGAAATAGACTATTATTAGCATAAATTTGACACCCGAGGGACATCAACATGGCGGACACTGATTTCAGCAAAGCTTGTGACGTCACGTGAAACCCAAGAATACGCCTTAACTTCCCTGCTCCGGGGCGAGTGATTGTTGTTAACTTTTGACGTGCATTTTGTTTCAAATCCTGTAATAAAAAAGCCCCGCTGTTTGTTAACGTTCATCAAATAATTTAAGTTTACCATTTCAGTACAAAAGTGAGGCAAAAGGCCTGACTATTTTATTCCCATGATTATTTCTTAGCAATAGAGGAACGCCAAACCATTCACTGACGTCCGAATAGAGATCTATGTTTTTAACATGTTTTTAAACATCCGGGATACTCACACTGGGATTAAAAGAATAAAAATTTAATACTGAGCCACGTTTCATAAAATTAACCTTAATTTTTCCTAGCCCAAGACGATCAACCGTTACCCACGCCGCTGTCTTTGTCATTCTTCAGTATAACTAAATTGACTGTTTTCCACTGAAACCGGGAAGTCCGATATTTTTATATCATTCCATCAACGCGTACAATGTGGAAAGTTAGACTTGCAGATAAGCTGATTGTGTTTGCACAGTAATGCGAAAAGAAGTTTATTTCCCCTAAAACAAAAGAGAAACGGCAAATAGCGTTTATAAATTAACATCCAAAAAAATTTTGAATTACTTATTCATAACACAAAGCAATCTAAAGAAATTGCCTCGCGATTTAATGGAAAGAAACCTTTGTTGTCGTCAAAAAACAAAATTTATCATGTTCGTTTCGGCCTCTATTATTTAAAATCGGTTCTTCCTCAAAATTGTCAAACTGAATTGCAACCAGTTCCATACTTCTACAAGGTATGCGTTTTTAGAAGACTGAAAAGGAAACTGTAAAATATGTTTAGTTTAAAGGTTTTTTCTTGACATTTCGTGCTATCATGTTTCATTAGATATATGTTTACACTCTCGTCAGCTGTGTATTTGTTTACACAAGTTTGAGAGCTTGCATTGAGCGGCAGTACATGACAATTACCATTTTGCAGTTCATGAGTAGTAACACATGTGGTTTTCCTGCGAGGTTTATTTTTTCACAGATAGTTAAGTAATGTGTGCGAGGTAATTTGCTAGGGATCAAAGAGATCTGAATGAGACCGGCAGCAATACAACTTCGGATCGCGGCGCAACATCATGGCGTAGTCCGATAAAAGAGATCTTTCACTCAAAAAAAGGTAAATGTTTAATGCACTATAACTCTTCACCTTTACCTTTTCTAAACCTTTATTGCTCCTTACATACTGTTTATACTCCTTTTTCACGTTTCAAAACCACGAAGTGACCGAGCTGCAGTTCAATCTTCAGTGTAGGCCTTGTCTTCGAAAAGTCATTTTCGCCTGAGCTCAGTTAACGAAAGGTCAGCTTGTTTAATTTTGCTACTTTATTAACCTTCGAGCAAGACGTTCTCCAGGAAACTTCGTCATTGTTATTTACAAAGCTAACTTGTCAGTTTTCACTTTTAGTAAAGACATGAAAATGTGCGTGTTTATTCATACGAAATGCTTTTTTCTCATTGGTAAAATGAGAAAATTCTCATTCTCTACCTGTTACTAACGTTAACCCTAACCCTAACCCAAATGTTTGCATCACCTGTGCTGTGCGGCTCTCAAATTTTAAACTGAGCGGCCGAAAAACAAGGAAATGCGTCCATTGTTTTCAATTTCGTCCAAGACTCCAGCTGGTTTCCGAAATATAAGGGTAAATTGATACTGGACTGAAAAATAAATGCGTTAGTTCGCATGAGCCAGCCCTTGTATGTATAAACTTGCATGTTTGACTGGTCCGGTCAGCAACTGGCTTTCTTTTCTTATATTTCTTTTTTCTTTTCTTTTTCAATGACACGTCAAAATTTCAAATCGATATTTCCATCAATGATTGTCATGTTTCAGGTGAATTCTGTCGAAAAGAAACGTGGTTGTGCTTTGTAATTATGGAATACATTATCCCAGCACGTGCTGTTTGCTGTTGATTTATTTAGCACGGTTACGTTCGGAATCATGTTAATTATGAATACTTCCACCGGGATTGCCGCAAGTTACTGCCGATTCATGCTGGGAGTAAACGTGACTGATTCAAACACCGATCACGAATGCTGTTATCTATTTTATCACGTACAAATTATAGTACAGTTTATAAGGTGCATTTCAGTACAATCTTCTGGACACACCTGGCACTGTTTTCAGCTGTGAGTGTGCGCATCGACTGGACTTTTCAGGTTTTCTCAGTCTGGTGTTTTTTGTCGTGAAACGGGCTCAAGAAAATCCGCAAAGTAACGTAAACTAACTCTTCTTACTCTAACCTAAGAATCATTCATTTTGTAAGTAGACTGGCCTAAGAACATTCAATCCGAGAGAAACTTAAAAACCTAGAGAAAATGTTGAGAACGACCTCAAGCCTGAAAGTGCGAGGAAATTCATAATTTTGCCCTTTTTAAAAATTATAAATGTGCGTCAGAGTCCGAAAAAGTACCTGTAAAAACATGTCCAAGGTCAATTCGTCAATTTTTACAAGAGATAGCATCCCTCGAAATAAAAGAGATATAAATAGAGATTCTTTCCAAAATAACTCTGTTGCAATGACGTAAGAACACAAAACGGTAGTTTGAAATTTTTCGCACGTTTCCTTGTCAGAGTCATGTCCTCAACAACAAATGCAAATTAATAAACGATGCCCAGGATTTGAATCAATGATGTTAATTATCGAAAACTGCTGGAACCGCACAAATCGCCTCGATTAGTGTGAAGAAGAAGTTTGCAAAATTTACCAACATGGGGCAAGAAATATTGAAAAGTATTTAATCCTGGTTCGAATACTATGTTATAAGAGAGGTAAGAGTTCATAATTATTAGTTTTCTTTCGGTCAGTTTAAACAAATAAAGCTGGTTTTTTAAATTGTGAAATTTTTGAACCTATTTTACGATTGACGCACAAAATTATTATTAAACGTTCATCTATGCAACACAACCATTGTGTGAATAACATTTCGAAATAAAAAAAAAATAATACGCGACAGAATTTTCTAACAGGTTTTAATACTTTGCAGTAAACCAATTACCAACTTTCTTGCAATAACCTAAACGACGAGTCCGTATTGATTGAGATCTACTGGCGTTTGTGAATCCATACGTAAGCAAGCAATGGCTATTTGACGAGTCTTGCAAAGTGAACAAAATGATTCTTGCACAAAACTGAGACGATTTGGTGGAAAACGACGGAGCATGCATTACTGCATTATCGTTTCGCTCGCCGCATGCGTGAGGTTGACGTTTTTTATTGACATTTAAAACGTAATCGATTTCAGAGAGATGATTGAAAACAATAAGGGCTATACAGCAAAGAAACGATCTCACGCTAAGCATGACACGTGTGTTTTGTTTGACAAATAAAAAAGCCTAAGCCGTGTATTACACTGTGATAAAACACGACGGCGGAACAAGTTGGCAGTGTTTTCTACAATTCTCGAGTGTTCTCAAATGTCCGGAGAGTTTTAACTAACTTCAAATTGCAATATAATATAATATAACGATTTTGTGCTGAAGGCTTCTGCCTAGCAGTACATCAATAACTTCACTGAAATAGTTCAGGGATGTTTTCTAGCCGTGTTTTTTAAATTCCATTTTCTTCAGAAAGCTTTTTAAAATCAGTGCAATATTCGACTGAACGCCTTTTGTCATAACCTTTTTCATGTCACCAGGGCAATATATCCTTTTAAATACAATTTCGTCTACAAAGGGATCAGAAAAATAAATATGCATTTGCCTTAGTTCTAACTAACGAGCGGTTGTTCTGAAGACACCACAATCTTGCATCAGGATTAGGGCTTTCATGAATATGGACTTGCTGTCAGTAACTTCAGAACATTTTTTACACCTGGAAAGACGCTCTTGCTCAGTTTACGAGATGTTCGTTCAACTGGAATTCATCAGATCAATACCAACTTCAAAGGTCTTTGTTTTTCATTTCTTTGTGGAGTGGGCACTGAACCACAGTGTCTCCAAGCAACTGGGAGAAAAGAAACAATTGACGTAAACCGATATCATCCATTTCAGTCTTGGTTAAACGTACCATGAACTGAAGTTCAATACAACATTGCTGTTATCATACATGATACATTTAGGTTCCGAGCCGAGTAGGTGAGGAAAGCATTTAACTGTTGTGTCTCGTTATCTTTTCATCAGGTAAAACAAGTCTAACGAATTCGAAGTTCAACTTTTGGCATCGGTGTTCGATTATCTTACCATGACTACCTCAACATCGACACAGAACGCTACAAACAATTCTTCCCTGCCTCAAGAAGAAATTATTGGTGCAAAAGGATTTTATGGAACAGACGAATTTCAGACAATTATCGTTGTTCTGCTGACAGTTGTGATAGTCTTCGGTTTTCTGGGAAACTTAACAGTGATTGGCACCATTTTCCAACGCCAACGAAGCTTCAAGAGCTCGAGTGACTACTTGATCACGAATATTGCTGTCGCCGATCTGCTTGTAGCGGCAATTATTGCTCCGCTCCGTTTCGTGGAAATGTTCCATGGATGGCCCCTCGGAGGTTTCCTCTGCCACTTCCTTGCGCCTCTCCAAGACGTCATTGTGTGCGTATCAGTGATCACACACACAGTGATCGCTTTGGAAAGATACCGAGGAATAGTGCAGCCATTTAAAGACAAGCTCTCCATTCGCCAAACAAAACAAGCTATTGGAATTATCTGGGTGATATGCTACGTCGCCAGCGGTCTTCCCATTGCTTTTATCGTAACAGTGACAGTCGTCGGTGATGTTCACGAGTGCAGGGTGCGATGGCCATTGCACATTTATCGACAACTTTACGAAGTTTGTCTCGTGGTCGTGTTTGTGATCGTCCCGTTGGTGATTCAAACTTACACTTACTCCTGTATTGTGAAAGTAGTCAACATTGAAATCGCGGCTGTAAACGACTCCATTAATTTAGACGGCCCGGAAACTAGACTTGCGCAGAGTAAAGCTCGAGTCGTGAGGATGCTAATCTTTCTTGTCATTGCTTTTCAACTGTGTTCAATTCCTCGCGTCTCGACTATGTTGCTGTGGGAATTTAGTGACTTAAGAGGCAATCTCATTTTCCAATACGCCATCACAACAAGTTTGGTTATATACTATCTCAAGCATGTGATTAACCCCTTTATCATCTTTGCAACAAGTGCAGAATTCCGCGTTAGTTGCGGTTTATGTGTGATGTGCAAATAAGCGGCAAAAAATAAAGTCGGATTTCTTAAACAAAAATATTTTAAGACTGCATAGCGGAAATTTGTTGATTACTACTCGTCAGTGATATCTCAGCGACTGTTATCTTGGAAATACATGTGAAAAATCATTAGATTAGGGGTGAAAACTAGACACACAAAGTGCCGCAGTCTTTTGTTCGCAAACCGAAAAATTAAATAACGAAGTATGAAGACAAAACATTTGTCCTCTCTTTTTTTAGTGGCTGGAAACAGAAAAGAAGAGAAGCTTTCTTTAATGAATGCACAATCTTACTATATAAAAAAGGCCATAGTCATCGATGTTCAGTGAGAAGTCAATCGGGGAACAATATATGTAGATAAAGTAATCAAAACTGGTATTAAATGTCACTCGCGAAACACACCCATCCAAATATTTGCGCAGCCGCGGTAAAAATGATTTAAATATCTTTGAACTAGCAATATCGTGGAAAAGGAAATTTGTGACGGACCATGCCAGCTGTTCTCAAGGCAAGTCAGTTCTTATTTGTACACGAAATCGTATGATATTAACGTTATGGTCTTCCCAATCAATCATTCAATCAATCAATCAATCAATCAATCTGTCTATCAATCAATCAATCGTTTATTTACCTTCGTTTCGTTTACAGTGAGCTAAGAGTAGTTTTGTTTTTCTTCAAACTAGAATGCACTATCCGCTTAACTACCAAACTCAGAAATATAATTAAAATGCGATAAAAAAACTTACATGATCAATGATACTAAACTAGTCATGTGTTAGAAATATTCTTTCCCGTGCAATGAAGTTTCAATTTACCATTATTTTTCGCGGTTTTCTTCTGCATTACGCACGACAGACTAAGTAAAAGAGGGAGTGCTCATAGTCTATCGAAACCCTTATAGTCGAGACCACTTTGTCTGTAATGCAAGAATGAGATATGGACAATCTCAAGGTACTGTGACTGCGGTCTAATAGAATAAAAATAATACTAAGTCGCTTATTAGCTGATAGAAGCACTTACTATGTAAGAGCGATTCTTGGTATAAGAGCGTTTTAGAAGAAATAGAAACTGCTCATTGCTGGACTGATGGCGCGTAATGGAGTCGTCACAAGAAGCAAACGCTTCTTGTATCTGGTAACGTTAATAGCACTGCCATGCAACATGCTAGCAAAAAAAATTGTATATAATGATAATAATATTTAAACAGGGGGCGATCTCACATAAAGTGGTTTTCAGAACGGCCCTGTGGAGAATATTACAACTTAGTATGGACATCTTAAAGAAATCACGAGTTCATTCAAAAGCTGTCGAGCAGGGGAAACGAATAGTCAGTTTGATACCAAGATTGAAATGAAGCGATCAAGAGAAAGCGCATGTGGGTAATTTAACGAGGAAGCAACGCCGTGAAGATGTGACAACAAAATAAAGGCATGCAACACGTGCACATTGGTTTTAATTTTCTTCATTTTTCTCTTCCGATTGATGTTAATTCAATTCAATAAATTCAAGTGTCAATGTTCTGATAGTAACGTATTCTATTTTTATTCTTTTTTCTCTGTTAAGAATTTGATGTAAAAGAATAAAATCATGAAAGACCGATTAAACTACTGATCAGTCCACTCAATACGGGAAAGTTCAACACATGTTAAATGATAGCCTCCTACGCAGACGCTTAGGGTTTCTTAACTCTTATATGACTTATATGGTCTCAAATATGTATAAAAAGTAGCAATTCTTCGGTTTCCATTGCTTGAAGCTACCTTGGCAAAAGTCATTCCCCCCCTCACCCCTTCCGAGATAGAGGAGATACCATCAGCAGTAATTCGTACACTCGTGTTTCCAGAAATCAGTGATAAAACAGAGTTAATAATGAAGCCATCGGAAACTTCTTCCATCAGTGTATACTCAACGATACGGTTTTCCATCCTTTTATTGAGGTGTACCTATGCACCTAATATATGATTTCTACCACTTACAGTTTATTAAGATCTGCACTTGAAATTTTGTATGTACATATTTAAAACTATCTTCTGTTATAATCCATCAAATATTTTACTACTGAGCGATTGGTGAGAAATATATTGGAAGGATAATAAACAAGACAGCCTCAATTTGGTGTGAAAATATGCTAGGATTATCGATGGAAATTATCTGTTCCTCAAAGCTCACAGTTTTCCTGATGTCTGTAGACAAACATCCTAGCATATATTCGCGCAAATTGGAGGCTAATTGTCTATTTTTTCGTAGCGCGAAATTTGTTCAATATGGTTAAAACAGTCAGTAAGATTGCAAGAAAAAATCAACATAGTACTTAAAAAAACGTCATTCCATTATACCCCAAGGGTACTTTTTAGCGACGACTTTTATGCTTTTTTTTAGGGACACCTAGATATACCAATACATCCTTTTCGGGCTTTTTAGAAGAAAGCATTTGACATTGTTGTGAAATGTTACCTAGCGTCTGCATGAAAGCGAACTTTGGGTTGTCCTTGTCCTAGAATGTTACTGGCTAAAATGATATAGCGGAATGAATGAAATTCAAAAGTAGGACGGCTTGTATCGTAACAAACTCAACTCTAGCTTCGCTTTAGATCAAAGGCCAGACCACAAAGCAAGTCATGGTAGAGACCGGGAATTTCAACCCAGAAGACATCTCGTCAAAACTCGAGCTCAGTGGACAAGCGGTGAGGGAGCCAGTTGAGCTGGAAGGGCCACGGAAGGAACTGGCTGAGAGTCTTTGCTCCTGCTTTCGCCCCTGTTCACACGCTAACGATGAACACGAAGCCGGATTTGCGCTGTACGCTAAACATCACTTTCTCTCTCCTTTTTCCCATCATGCATGTCTGGCGAGCTAATGTCACACAATTTCTTCAGTTCCTTCTCATCTGAAGCCTCACTATTGGGTACTTTAGAGTTCTGTGACATAAAGCGACTCATACTACTAATAAAGTCCGAATTTTTGGAGCAAAAATTCCCGCAAGGAAAACAGTTCTTTTTAAATTCTGTACTCATAGCGAAGAGAATAAATGGGTTCAAGACATGTTTTAAATAGAAAAGGATGATTGAAGTGATATTAGCGATGAATAAACTTTCCCGGTGCGACGCTTTATAACTCAAACTGATGAATTCACTGAGAAGCATGTATACCCCACGTGGAATGAAACACACTTGGAACACAGCCACAAGTATAATCAACATCTTAACCAAATGTGCCTTCTTACGGATTTGGTTTTTTCTCTGCTCGACGGTGCCACTGCGAGAAATTGACTGTGCTGAGGCATCCTCCCCCTTTATTGTCGTAACAATCTTCACGTAAGTTACAGTTTGCGTAATTAGAGGCACAAGTATGAAGAATGCGACGAGGTATACTTCGAAAATCACACGGTTCGTCTTTGAAGGCCACTGAGCGCGACAATGGGTGACGCCTTTTCGTTCCTTTTGCTTCAAAACTAAGGCGAGCGGTAAGCCTATCACCAGATAACATACCAAGCAAATGAGTACTATCGTAATCTTGGCGCTCCTAAGAGAGAGTTTTGCCTTGAACGGTGTCACGATTCCACGGTGCCTTTCTAACGCTATCACCGTGTGAGTGACAGCTGAAATGCACACGATCACATCCTGCAGAGGTCCAAAAAATCGGCACAGAAACTCTCCCAGTGGCCACCCGACGAACAATTCTGCCATTCGGAGCGGAGTCAGGATAATCGACACCAAAAGATCCGCCACAGCGATGTTCATAATGAACAGGTTACATGGCGTCCACATGCTTTTCTTTGCAGCAACTGTAACAATAACCATGACGTTACCTATCAAACCAGCTAATATAACGAACGCCATTAAACAGATCATGACGAGAATGACGTTTTTGCCGCTCTGATTGGTTGGTGAGAGCTGGGTGTTATTTGGAATCGGCGAGAACAAGGACCCGTTTACCGTTGGCGGAAATCTGTAGACGCTAGGTGTTGCAGTCATGGTTAGAAGCTTACTTAGTACAATCTGAACTGGAACGTCTATTGCCGTGACTGAGGGATTTCAATCAATCAGTAAAGGAAGCTACCTACAAGAAAACATTTTCACAAATTAGCAAGACCATACTTGAATAATTAATGTTTTGAATTTAATTCTTCTGTTATTAGTCATTTTTAATTAATTTATTGAGACAGTAATTCTAAGTGTAATGATACATTACAATTTGAAAGTTCCTTGCTTAATTCACTAACTATGTCGTCGTCATACTTCTCTGTGAGAGTTTTGCGTACCAGCAGAGGTTAGGTATTTTATTTGCCTCTTTCCATGTTTTCTTTTATGTTTTTGTGTGTTTACTCTCGTTGGCGAAAGCAACTGAAAACTCAAACCTTGTGTAAACAACTCTCAACCTCGTCTGTTAAAAGTTATTCCACTAAGAGGAAGTTTCATTAAAGTGAGTCACACCAGCTATATAACAGTTTTCGAAAACGCAATCTGACCCCATGTTTCTAGTTTTTTTTTTCTTTACAAATCCCTAGTAGTTTTTCACCCGGATAAGGAATTGACTTCCGTGGTGGACTGTACCTGCCACGAGAAGTGACGTGAACTTTAAGATGTACACTTAACGCGTCCGCATTGGAGAATGAAGAATTGAGACATCCTGCCTGGGCACCCTACCGCGATCTGTGAACGGCGCCGGGGGTTAACGTTCCTTCCAACAGAAAATCAAAACCTCTGGCTTTCCTATTTTGATTTAGGTACCGCTAATGTATGTTATGTTAATGTAGACTGAAGCTAACTAGCGTTTCAATTTTAAGGAGCCCGGTTGTATATAAAGACAGGAACCTGATATGAAAACATTTCGTGCACGATCATGTTTTGCAGGTGGTTTTCCTGTGGTTTAGTTCCAAGAATTGATTCTTAAATACCACCCATAGTATTTCCAAACGTTTCTACAACTGAGAAATAAAACGTTTGAGCGCCTAAATGGCGCCTCAGTCGATTGACCAATATTATTAACGATCTATCAGTTGATTTACCTTATGAAGCCATTCTACTCTAAACGCTCGCGACGAAGTACGAAGGAAAAGTATTCCCCACTTTTCAGTTGCAAGTATGTTTCATTTGCAACTATATATCCCGCGCGAGTTTAAATAAATCTGGGCAGTAATCTCCCCTCGATATAGCGATATGGTGTTTGCGTCAAGTAATGCTGAACCAATGGTCCATCTAATCGAGCGGATCCATTATCAATTCCATTAGCTCAAGTTTAAAAACAAAGCAATTGTTGACAATGAAGTTCACAGCTAGAGCCATCGCCTCCTACTGTGAAGCACGTGTATTAAATGATGTTTTTCTTCCTTCCAGTAACTCACGCATTTAGCTTTCTTTAAACAGTAGTAAACTCTAACCCTAACCTTAGTGCTTGAGACAAACTCTACAGCTGGCTCAGAGCGCCTTACCAACCTGTGGAGTGTTATTGAATTGATTGATGGCCAAGTCACTTTCATGGCTTTTATTTTTCTCTTGTAGCCTGTGGAATCCACCTAAATTATCGGGTATGTTTATCTAACTTCAGTTTCTTTGCTTAATATGATTACAACAATCACAATTGTTATGGCGAATTTTGTTGTTAAAAAGACCAAACATCGCGTCATAGCGCGTCAAAGAACACGCCCACATCCCCCTCAAGAGAAAATATATATCGACACCATTTACACCATGCCCGATAACATTTCACCTGCATTATTACTGAAAACGAAACACTAAGAAAATATTTAGCCAAAATAATTAAAAAAAGAAACTGTTTCAATGTTTATGTATTTTGAAGTTCATAAACAAATTTCACAGAGTTAAATATCGGCCCTGAAATAAGCTTTTCTTTTTTACCTTGCGAAATTAAACATTAATCGATATTTTCATTCTCAAGATCTCAAGATCTTCATTTTACTTCCCATTTACCCTAATGACACGAGAAAATACTAATGAAGAGAAGCTGAAATACTTAAATTCCTCTTAGGTCCATCGCAAATTAACAAATTTACATCAAACTGAGTGTCTTAAGGTACCTCCTTCAAGAACTGTCGATTACACGTATGTAAGTGAAATTCTTTGGCGACTATTTCTTCAATTTTCGCAAACTGTCAGCTTCGTAATGGTTTGTATTTATATCCTATAAGGATAACTAAATCATTGGACATGACTTTGAAAGGTACTAAACTCGGCTTGG
>Ga0126337_10002591_pt1 | contig 11561 bp, 5 predicted proteins | sample DipCmetagenome_FD_92527 | JGI IMG/M metagenome (GOLD analysis project Ga0126337, IMG submission 92527) | Coral microbial communities from La Bocana,Puerto Morelos, Mexico - Diploria C A metagenome | ecosystem: Host-associated > Invertebrates > Cnidaria > Coral | place: La Bocana,Puerto Morelos... | reverse complement strand
GCCGCTTCTTGGATCTTCGGCAGAAGAACCATATCTTCCACCCCACTCGCTTTAACATTGCCCTTACTCTGCCAATGGTAGTTCGAAGGCTGGAAAATACAAAATTCCATGGTGTCGCTGTAACAAAACTCTTGCCACCCGTGATCAAACATTCTAGAAAAACAAAACTCACCATTTTTCGGCTTGTTTTCAAGAAAATTCTTCACTAAAGATCAAGACGACAAGGAAGCTGAATGCATTCTTAGTAAAGAAGAGAAGTATTTAGGAAGGAACCGGAACCTCCTCTAGTTCGGAAGTGATGTTTTCATTTGGCGCGCATGATCATAATTATTCACCATATACGGACGACGCAGGTTTCGAATACTAACACCCCTTGTGATTGGACGCTGTCAATTAGGTAGCCAATCAGAACAGCGTTTCTTCGGGCAAGCTAAAAATAGGGTTGACTGGGACATCTCCATAGTCTATTGTGTCTTCTTTTTTGCGGCGAATTTAATGTACTGAATTTTCTCTAAACTTTAAACGTTGGATATAAATCATATTAAACTGCGACCACATCGAAAACTTAAAAAAAATAAATAGTTTTGTCATTTTTGCGAGCTAGGAAAATCGCAAGGAATAACACGATTGTGCCAATATTTTCATTTTAGAATTTCCGACTAAAATATTTATAAAAAGCGAAAACACATGACGGCTTCAATAGTTTACATTGACAACTCACAATTAATGGAAAATTACAATATATTAAAATTCATAGATACCTGGGGCATGACATCATTTGATAACAGCTGCAGAATAATATCAAGTATTCTAACGTGAATGAGCGTGGGTTTCCAGTTTTTGAATAACACGTACACTTTTTTAATGCTTCAAATTAATGCATCAATAATGTGATTGGAAATATTGAACACTTATTTTTCAGCAAAAATGTTAAATTTCCTGGAGATTACATTTCAGACAACTGCTGTCATAAGCTATCTTTGTATTATTTGAAACGTTTTGTAGTTCTCATGTTACGCGTATATCATCAAAACAGGTGATGACTTTTTTATTAAACACTAAAATAAGTTGTGGACCTAAACTAGTCTCTAGGAATACATTTTGTAGAATAATTTTAGTCTAAAAAAGGTAATTTATTTCAAAAGAAATAATATATTTTCTTTTTGAAATCTTAAATAAGCTCCAAGGTAGGTAATAAGACACTGTTGTTTTTTTCAGTGCGTGTATAATGTTCATTTCAACAGATCCAACCGAGCCTTTATTCTTTTTAATCTTCTATATTTTCACAAACCTCCCTCATCCAGCTGAGATCACTAAGTAAACTGTTTGAAATTGTCTCCCAGGAGACTTGATTTATTAAAAAGCATTTCTATTTTCTCTTGCCTCTGGACAGAATGTCTTGGAAATAAATAACACTAATTGAGAGAGCCTAGGGGTAAACCAATGCCAAGCTCTATTTTCCTGAGTCAACTCATAAACATAGGCACGCAAGGCGTGCAAATTAAAACAGGAAAAGGTTTACGAGCCCAGCAAGTGTAACATTGAAATTTCTGTTCCAGGGATGAATGCGTCTATTTACAGTCTTTCTACTTTTGTTCTTTTTTAGATCAATAAACATATGATATGATATGATGATGATATGATAAACATATGATATTGTGAAGAGGTGGGAGTTGTAGAGAGGTTAAAATAAGACAGAATGACTGAAGACTGGGAACAAAAAAGTAGCTGTTGTACCGGAATGGCCATTAGTGGAGGTTTGACTGTATCCTTACATACAGTGGGGAGTTGGTGGTTTAACAATTATTATCCATGGGAAACTATTCAAAAAAGTTGAAAGTTGAATAGTACAGTTCTTAACTAGTTAAACAAGGTGATTGTTCAATTAAAACTTGACCTTCTAAAAGAACAACAATTGGTAGCAAATATTAGGCCCCAGACAAAATGTTCACTAAACACAGATAAATATACAAGTGTCAAATGCCACCATGTTTTTGAGTTGGCTACCAATCCATGAGAGATGCCATCGTTCTGCCTGTTTGTACCAACACAATGTAAAGAAACAACAGTTACTATTTAAATAATAAGTCAGTCAGACAGGCAGGCAGGCAGTCAGTCAGTCAGTTTTCTCTTGTTTCCTTATATCATCCATAAGGCTTACATATAAAAGACAAAGAGACAAGACAAGAATTTGCCTGAAGAATACTCATTACTGATCTGATAAACAAAATTGCTGAGGTGATAAAATAATTGGGCCAGTTGAAGATGAAAAAGCAAAACTAATGAAAGTCAAAAAGTTGCAGGATGGAAGTTAGAGGGAGGAAAAAGAACAGTCTGCAAGAACACCTCTCAAGTTCCCTAACTTTTAGCCCCTCCCCTCACCCTGCACTTCCTGGTCTGACTACTAGTCTCATTCCTATCCTCATGATACATTTACAGAAATGATGAAATAAAGCAATGCAGCAATTTTGCAGGGATTTTGCACTCTGTGCCATCAAAGATGATTTTCATTGATCACTGCTGTTCATCTAATGACTCCTCATATTCACTACTGTCTTCCTCCTCAATAGTGCCACATTCTTGAACATGGCTGCTCCAACTGGCCAAGGGCAGATCATTTGCAGGAACAGGTGGAGTATCAGTGGGATCTGGTCCTTCCCTGGCAATAGTTGTTCTACAGAGATAAATATATTGAGCAAATGACTTGTGTTCAGTAGGTAAAATGTCTGTTATTTAGATAAAACAAGAGCCAAAAGATGTTATTTAAAATACTACTGTTATTTATACTGATGAACTGTAGTACGCATATTCTGTGAGCATGGGTTTTGGAGTTAAGCACTGAAATGATGAGAAACTAAAATTACGCTTGGAAGACTTTCATTTTTTCAAGATGTAGTCCTTCTATAGGGTGACCCGAAAACACTGACCCCCGGTCCGTGGACCCGCCTACGGACCCAGTCCATGGACTACTTCACGGACCGGTTCACGGACCCCTTTTATCGACCCTCCTACAGACCGGTCCATGAAGTAGTCCATGGACCGGATCCGTAGGGGGGTCCATGGACCAGGGCACAGTGTTTTCGGGTCACCCTCTTCGATATATATGTCATGACTTTTTAGTTTTCAATCACAATGAGACATAACAGTTGTGTATCACAAAAGGTTTGACACAAAAGCATGTTTTACTTTTTTTTGAAGATGCATGAGTAAAATAAGGATCATGTGTACAAAGGCATTTGCTGTCGACTGTCAATTGATGCACTCGATCAACTCTCCATCAACATTCCATTGACACCTCGGTAGACACTCATTTGACACTTGATCAACATCAACAGTCAGTCAGGAGTCAACTAATTTTTGGTAATTGCATATGAGTCAGTTGACACTCGCCCAACTTAATGGACTGGCTGTTAATCAAGTGGAGTGTTGACCGAATATCAATCACAATGTCCATTGAGATGTTGATCAAGGGTATCTATTGATCAATAGTCTTGACAGACACTCTTTAGTACACACAATCCTGAAATAACTGGACACCAATGATCACACAGTGTTTCAATTTGCAGCCTGGAATTAAATTTATTAACATAGTTTAGCCATGTCTCTATGTGGTTTTAATTTGTTTTTAATTTTGTTTTTCCTTGCTTTCAGGTTGATACTCAACAACAGTATAATATACTCAAACTAATGAAAAAATGAAAACATCAAAACCACAATTCAGTCTAATTTAAAGCATGATGTATCCTTCAGAACTGGCTTGTGATTTGGGTTAAAATACATGCTTCCAACAAGTCTCAGCATCAACTGGAGCTCTGGGAAATGTTCTTTTAGTAATGAATTGCCACCTATGTTTACAGTTTTCAAAAACTGGCTCTCTAGAGTATGTTGTTATGCACCTCTGTTACGCTCTCTGATGGGTGTTGCATTGATAAAGAGCTGAGTCATCTACTTTATAAATCTAATTGAAAGCACTGCAATTTGTTATTTACACCAAACTTTAAAATGATACATTAAGTAACACAAATTTACCTTTTCCATGCAATTAGATCAGGACATCACCACATTACTCCTGATTGGAGTGGGAAGCTTTTGGTTTGTATAGGTGTGTCAAAACTGAAGACATCGTTAAACCATCCAAACTGTGTGCTCTCAGTGGCTCAGTAGTGTCTGTCTCAGCGTCTTCCAAAGGTCCAATTTTAAAGCCGCCAATGAAGAGAATCTTAGTTTCAATACTAACACATGTCAGCTTGTCACTTGGGGATGGAGGAGTGCCTTTATATGCAACATTTTGCCATATCTGCTTTGTTTCTGATGCAGTGAAAGAAAATTATAGGAGATAATCATGGTAATTAAGATCAATCGCTGCAGCCAAAGAAAAGAAAAGGAGAAAAAGAGAAGGCAAAAGAAAATGAAAGGCATACTATCATGATGCAAATGCATTTCTGGACACATTGGAGATAATTTGGCTTATCTCAGGCTGAAAATCTCCAAAATGTCCAAAAAATGCATTTTTTTGGCAAAAATGCTCTGGGAGTCAATGGGTTAAGACCTTAAGGCCTTCGAAAGCAATGGATCTCACTCAAGCACTATTGAAATTCTCAATGTCCTACCTGTATCAAAGACATAAGGATCACTGAGCTATCCACTATCTCTGCTTATTAGTTCTCCAAAAACATGCAGTTTTCTTCCAACTCCAGCCATAGCAGCAGAGGATCTTGATGATAGTAGTAGTATACGGCCCCAGTTATCCTGGCCCGGCTTCTTTTTTTTCCAAGATGGCCATCAATCAAAGTTCGAGAAAAGCATGATGTCATCACCATTTAACCACTTCAGTCATGGGGGCCCAAGTGGTGATGCAGACGCCATCTTGAAAATCATGTCAGCTAGGGGTGGTGTCGTCAGCAATTCATTAGCCTAGACTGGTGAGTGAAGTGGGGAGGAGGGGTTGTTTCAGTACAACTCATCAGCGGCCAGGTGAAGTGAGATATGGAGGGCGTGATCTTCACCCTCTCATGGGTATGATCCGGAGGAGTTGATACTAAAATTGTATGTCTTTTGTTTGGTCAAGAGGTTGATGAGGAGGTGATGGCTTAGTGCGCTTTGTGTCAGAAAGGCCTACAGGAACAGTTTGTGGCTAAGAGCAACAGTGGAGAATACATCTGGTGTTCCAATGGTGTTCGCAGCATCGTTGTTTTTTGGCAGATTTACTGGATGTGGCCAGTGCTTTTACGGGTCGAGATGCATCGCTGTGTCAACACCAGAAACCTTATACTTTGAGAGCCTTACTTCTGTTGGACCAATTTGAAAGTGACCCTGCGGCTTGTTTCTAGCCAGAAGACACTTTGAGAAAAGGAATCGGTGGGGTTTGTTTGGCAATCCCCACTTCTTGACAGTTTTGCTAGAACTGTGTGCACATACCAGGCAGATCATTGTATTCTCAAAAAAAAAGAAATGTTCTTTTATAAAAAAAAAAGTGTTTTTTTTGGCCGGATGAGCATGGCGTGTGTATGTTATTACTATTTATGAGAACAAGATGTGAGCAGTATTTTACAAGAACGATTTGAAAGGGTAGAAGGATATAAGGCTATAAGGGTTTATGGATACATACATAAGGGTATTTGGGTACATTAGGGTTTACGAGTAAAACGGTATTAGGGGTATAAAGGGTATAAGAGTATAAGGGGTATAAGGGTATCAGGGGTATAGGGGAGGGGTATAAGGGGTATCTGGGTTTTAAGGGTATCAGCAAGAGAGTGTATTCCCCATATAGGTCCTCTGACTAAGGTAATCCCTCTTAAGTTATTTTTAGACAATGTACCCAGTTCTTCCGCAGATAGTACGCTGGGGCGCTGCGTGGATGTTTTCGTGGAGGGTCTGTTTATGTTTCGTTTCAAAGCAAAGGGAAACCTCCAACGCCGTGGGGATGACTTCTTTGATATTTTGATTACAAGCAAAGGAGCTTCGCCTCTCGGTATGTTTTAATACACTCCGTCTCTTATTCATAAGGAGTTTGAATAAGAGACGGATGTCTCCTCCACAAACAATAACAACTGAATGAAGGGCAGAGAAAGGAGTAGATAAACGAGTGCAAAGGAAACAATCTTAGCAACCGAACAGACGCAGACAGATAGCCGAAAGTGCAGGAAGACGCTCGCTGCCCTAGTAGCAAAAGCAGTTTAAGCAGCAACAGCAACAACGCCAAAGGCAACATCGATTAAACGAACTTGAAAATTTTTATTTTCGGATTCTATAGTTTATTACCTTTACTTTTCTTTAAAGCAGCGCGTAAAGAAAGGACTTTCCGGACACCCCTCAAGGTCTGCAGTAACCTTAAGCATTTTGGCATCAACGTTTCTGTTAGTTTCTGTGGTGGTCGTCGCAGCACCCAATGCGATTCTGAACCAAAATCCGCCCAAACCGCCTATGTTAACGAAAATGAACAGTTTTGCCATCTCGTGCACTTTTGCGGCCGCGCTTTCTTGGCTAAAAATGTCCACATTGGCATGAAATGACGGATGAAACCAGAGGTAGAGATAGACTACCACACCGGGAAGTACTTTCCCTACTCTTTTCCGACCGTGTGTGGGTTTTTTAACGTCCAAGAGAGATGGGACGTAAGGTTTATGGTCTTTATATAGTCTTTACCGCCGACCGGTTAGCTAAGTTGGTAGAGCGTCGGACTACCGTGCGGGAGGTCTCAGGTTCGAGCCCCAGACCGGAGCTCAGGGTCTTAAAATAACCGAGGAGAATATGCTGCCTTTGCAATGACATCTGCAAATGGTTAGATATTCTAGTCTTCTCGGATAAGGACGTTAAACCGTAGGCCCCGTCTCCTGCATCTTCACTGTAATGGCAAGCAGGGGACGTTAAAGAACCCTCACACTCATCGTAAAGAGTAGGGCACGTAGTTCCCGGTGTTGTGGTCTGGTCTTTGTTGTAAAGCGCATTTGAATATATGAATATATAAAATGCGCTATATAAATTCATTATCATTATCATTTTATCCAAGAAGACCAGAAAGTCTAACCGTTTGCAGATGTCATTACAAAGGCAGCACTTTCTCCTCAATTATTTAAAGGCCCTGAGTGTTGATCTGGCTGGGGTCCGGTGCTCTACTAACTGAGCTCGCCGGTCGGGTTTAGCTCACAAAGTAGAAATCTTTTCTACTTTTTTGCAACACAAAAATTTGTTGCGCGTGCGGATGGTAATCAGACGCCAAACAGACGTCTCCGGCTTGCAACGTGAAAAGCTGGAGCCAAAATGATGCCTGTTTTACTACACCGTAAGCATCACTTTCTAGTATTTTATCACAATCTCATCACCCCTACACACTGTCACCTCAGCAATTTTCTGAACTGTAGACTTTCAAGTCGTCCTGTTTGCGTCTATTCTTTTGGTTATTTGCTTAAACGAATGTTTGAGTTCTTGTAAATTGGGATACAATTTTGGACCAATTTTCGGACCAGTCGTTCTACTACGTCTATGGGCTCACGGTGCTGAGTTCGATTTCTCGTCCCACCCCAATCCCTGCTCGTCCATATTGCCTCTCTTGCACTCCGTAGGCCCCGTCTCCTGCATCTCCACTGTTATGGTCAGCAGGGGAAGTTAAAGAACCCACACACTCCTCGTAAAGAGTAGTAAAGTTCCCGGTGTTGTGGTCTGGTCTTTGCCCATTGTGCCGTTGAAATGCTCGGAGACATTAGCTGTTAAAGCTACTCTACAATCCGAGGGTAATTAAGTATTCACTCACTTCACCCACTCACTCACTCCGTTACGAACATAAACACGACAGCCGGGCACGACGGAAACACGTGTTGCGGCCAAACGCAGAACTGCGAGCAATCAAAACCTATCCTCGCTACATTCGACATACAACATTTCTCGCCACATGTTGCACGACGAAACCGAAAACAACAAGAAAGGAAAGCATCCTAATACTGCAGATCACATGTGACTTAAGAAGAACATTCAAGCTTTTTTGTTGTTGAGATTTTTGTTAATCTCGTCTGCGGCCAAATCGCGGTACACTTCCGCATGAAGGGAGGAAGGGTTGACCTCTAACGCCCAGTTGAACATTTCGATTGCTTTCTGATGTTCTTCCATTTCCATCATCAAGAATCCAAGCATGGCGATGTTTGCCTCGTCTCCTATTGCTGGAAATCGGTTGCATTTGTCACGAACAAATTCTTCCAACCAACCGGCAAAGATCCAGGCACCTTTATGGCCAGTGTGACGGTTTCCCCGAAGCTCTCGTCCTTGGTCAATATGACACAGTGCAGCCACATACAACAAGTTTCCAAATGAAAGTACGTCGACGGATCCGAGATGCTCAACTTCCCATGAGAAAAAGTCACCTCCTGTGTGGCTGTTATGGTTGGCATAAGTGTTGCAAACATTGGGGTACCTCTTATTTGACTGCGCCTTCATGACTGCATAAACAACTCGCAAAGCTTTGTTGTACTCTTTGAGAGACCTCAAGAGGTTGCAATAATCTACAAACATCCAGATCTGGTGGGTGTCAATTGGATCCGAAGGTTTCAGTAGCGTCTCAAACAAGTTCTTGGCTTTCAGGCAAAGAACACTGTGAGCTTCCTGGTCATTTTCCAGCAACGCCAAGCAGCCAAGATTATGGTTTATTGATGCAATCACCGCCATCTGAAGCTTCAGGTCAATACCACCGAGATCAGACTCAATTTCAACAAAACTTTCAAAAGCGGCCAGGCAGTCAGTGGCGGAAGGGAGTTTGTCGATGTCGTCACAAGAAGTGACAACCGTGAGTGCCTCGTAAGTTGAATCTCCTTGAGTGAGTAATCCATTGACCACGTGACCACGAAGACATCCCTGGAATCTACTCAGCTCAGTGTTGCTCACTGGCCTGGGAAAACGTGACAAACAGCAGTCAACAATCTCACTAATCAGCGGCTCTACAGGCATATGGGAAGCCTTGTAAAACTTTGTGAGGTCTACGAGATGTTGAACTGGGTTTTCTAGCACTTCTCTGATTGCTTCTTTTGTCTTTGACATCTGCACAAGGCCTAATCCACTGAATAAGTTGTTCTGAGGTACGAAGTAATTTGGTAACGCGCGTTCCTCGCAGCTGTTAAGAAGGAACTGCAAAAGTCGTTGAATGCCCTCGACTGTTTTCATCTCTTTCCACTCCGACAAACTGATGCTCTCACATATCCAGAATAGGGCGGTTTTCAAAAAGTACGTCACTAAGGCCACACCAGGCCTTTTAAATTTGTAGATGTGCAGCAGCTTTAGAAAAATGTAGCATCTTCGAGGGATTGACGAAAGGGTCAACGCTAACGTCACTTCCGCTTCTGAGAAAGATAAACGCCATTCCACGCTGGGGCGCTGGCTTCGCCGATGTGAAACTGGTACAACATGACAACCCTGTTTTGCAATGTCCCGTATCAGCTGCGGACTGGGCCACCCTGATGGCCTGTGTCGATGTATCCATCCCGAGGCAACCTCTGGCCACTCCTGACAGTGGAGTGAATGAACGTAGTCCACACTGAGGTCGTTGCCGCCAGAGCATACCACGCTACTCGTGAAAGCTGGCCCATGCAACGCCTGATTTGTCTGAAGATTGTACCCTGGACGGTCAATAACTTCGAAAATTGATATTCCCCGCTTTTGTAGTTTTAGTATCTTTGACATAGTTGCGACAAACTTCGAATTGTATATGAAACCATTCTTATCCAGCCCGCCATCTTCTATAGCTTTTGTAAGTTCGGGTTGCCGTTCAGTTCTGGAACTCGCAAAAAACGCTGGATTAAAGCGAAGCCGACAGTAGCCGGGATGAGTGCCATTCACTTCCAAAACAGCGAAGGTTTTTCTCCGAAGTTCCTCATTTACCGGGCAATTTTCCCAAACAATCATTACATCTCTATCAGCAGAAATCATCGATGATTCGGAGCTGCGTAGCGGTTTTCTCACCAAGGAAAGATCTGGTAGAAACAATCCCTCTTCGCTACTGCCACTGAACAATAGATGCATCGTATTCATACTAGCAGAAGGAAAGTCTTCCATGTGCTGCTGCCTGCTCTCTATTGCTGTTTTGTGAATCCACTTTACCTGACTTATGGGCATGATTGCATCAAGGATAGGTTCCATGTACTCCTCCGGCAAATCCATCGTCGGACACCTGATGCAAAACTGGGTGAGCCTGAACAACAGACGACCTCCGAGTCTCAAGTGGCCATCGGGAAAAGAAGAAATAATTCCATTTTCCTCAGAGGCCGCGCTCCTGTTGGTCAGCAATGAATCCCGAGAGCGCGGCCTCTGGGAACTCGTCATGATGCGCACCACGAAGTCACGTGTGACAGCATAGTTACTCGAGAATATATACTCCATTATGCCATATATATGGTGGCCGAGAACTGTCATTAAAAAGAAACAACACGTCGGAGAGTTAAAAAAAGAAGAGAAAAAAAAAAAAGATCGCGCGTTTGCCCGCCCGTGCGTTGATCTCTCGCCCTTCATACTTTCCAATACAGTATACCAACGCGTGGAGCTAAGTAACATAAAGGTCCGCAAAGCGTGTATGTGTCTAGAGCTTCATGCATTATTGTATTGCGGAGTCAGGGCAGTGATTGAAGCGTGATTTTAAGAGGTTTAAATAAGGGACATTAGAAAGAAATTTATTTTTGGAACAAAGCCAAAATATTTTCATCTTTTCTGCTTATACTGATGCATGTACTTCACCATGAAAAATAGTCGTAGCCTCAAAGAGGCCTTTGATCAAGAAGTGATGGGGAAGAATCCAAATTCTACACTCCCTTAAATTAACCTTTTTTGGGGGGATTCCTGCCTGGAAACAAGTTTTCAGTTTCCCATCATGTCTTTATATTAATATCCAGTCAGTTTGTGAGAAATTACTAATTTAGTAAATAAGAATCTTCTGCACCCACCCCACAAAAAAAGATAATAAGAAAACAAGATAACACTCTTCTGGCCTAGGCAAAAATGAAACCACCAGGTTTAATGCTCTATACAGTCAAACCTGTCATCAAAGGCCACCTTGAGGACAAAAAAAATGGCCACTGTAGAAAGGTGTCCGTTATGGGGAGGTAGGGATGTAACATGGCAGCTGGTTTTTCTGGGTGCAACATTTCTTTTCTTAAAACTACATATTTTGGCATATAGACTGCAAAGACACTATCAAAATATATCTATAAAACAGAAACGGAGACCAATGACATGGAGTACAGATCAACTTTGGCGTTCTTTTGCGAAAAAAAATTGGGTTTTCTATACACCATTCATCAGTCATTGGTTAACTTGCCATTGTCAAGAGCTTTTTTGGAAGTCAGTGCACATGTTTATGGCCATTGCCATTGTGAAGAGGTGGGAGGTGGTAGAGAGGATAAAATAAGACAGAATGACTGTAGACTGGGACCAAAAAAGTGGCTGTTGTACCGGGGTGGCCATTGGTGGAGGTTTGACCGCATCCTTACATACAGTAGGGAGTTGGTGGTTTAACAATTATGCATATTGGCACCTATTAAAAAACATATTTTTTGCACAGTTCTTAACTAGCTATACAAAGTGATTGT
>Ga0126337_10002590_pt1 | contig 11562 bp, 9 predicted proteins | sample DipCmetagenome_FD_92527 | JGI IMG/M metagenome (GOLD analysis project Ga0126337, IMG submission 92527) | Coral microbial communities from La Bocana,Puerto Morelos, Mexico - Diploria C A metagenome | ecosystem: Host-associated > Invertebrates > Cnidaria > Coral | place: La Bocana,Puerto Morelos... | reverse complement strand
CTAGCCGGGCGGAATCGCTCCGTGAGCGGGCAAGATCGAAAATTTCCGCCCGCTCCCGGAACCAATCAGATTGCAGGATTTAGAGAATTCCGCCCGCTCACAAGCCAAGAAAAAAATAAATCCTTTTGTCCTTTTCGTGTCGCAAGAATATGACTATAACAATTTTCTTTGCCATTTCGACTTCAACAACAAAACAGTTGACATGTTAAGGTCCTGTTTTTTTAGGAAGCGCAAGGTGTGTTGCCGCTGATGTACTTGACACCATGGTTTATGGCGCTGTTTACATCCCTGCCCTGTTGGGACGCTGTACTCGCTATATGGGACATGCTTTTGTTGGAAGGTAGATGACTGTACAATTTACATTAACGCGGTAAAATTCAACCGGAGTTTTTGTCCAACTTAACAGATATATCGCCTTTTTCCTCTAGGTATGTCTGTTATCTTCCAAGTTGCTCTCGCTCTGTTGGATATCCTCTCAGGTTTGTAGTTCTTTGTACATCAGATTACAGTGCTTATATAATGGTGGCCGCTCTTGCTCAATTTTTTTAAGCTTAGCAAACATAATAGTGTCATTAGTAAAGCGAATCTATTATGTTTACAATTAGCTTCCTATTTATTATTTTCAGTTGAGATTTTACCGCTGACAGAAATAGCGCAAGTTTTGCCAATTTTGTTGCATCCTCCTGCAAGTCTGTAAGTACATTTTTATAACAGTGCATGATAGAATATGTAATTGGTCCAATAAATCCCTTGTATTGTAACGTGACATAAATCTATTTCCAGATGTGAAAAACTGTTGTAAATTATTTCCAAGATTAATATACTGCCCTGGATATTGACCACGCCAGAGAATTCTTGAATCGCTTAATTTATTAAGGTTTTATAATCCGGGCCGAGAAAAAACTTGATCCCAAGTGCCCTTGAATCGTCCAAAATACCGCTCAATGGGCAAACCACCAAATGCCGATTAAACTCGTTTAGAAGTTAACACGTTGGCGTGTTTTCGCTAACGCATTTAAAAACTCGTTTTATTTTCAACGCGTTTACAGGTACTTTCGTTACTCATTTTGTCTCCTGCATTTTGTTTGTACAGTGCAGGACTTGAGATAAACTAGAATTCCAGTTTATCCTTGGGACAAGTAGCTGTCAAGTTTTGCTTGTCCTGAGCAAGACCTAGTTTGCTTTTTTAATGATTTAGTTGATTGACGGCTTACCTGATCCCCGTTGCTCATCAGGCAAGTGAGAATGAAAAGTTACTTGCCTAGAAGGAGAATGTACTTGTCCTATACGACTAGGCTAAAATTCCGCCGCTCCCTATTGTCTGGTCTACCTTTCGCGAGCGGGATCCTCTCCCGAACAGTGGCCGGTAATCGAACCTACGGACGACCGGACGTCAGGTTTTTCAAGCCCTTCAGTGTTATCAGTTTATGCTGATGGTACTACACTACTTCTTATTTCTGCTCAGGATAACTCGCGAAAAGTTAGTTACAGCGATCTGGAAAGTGAAACCGATTCTGAAGTGGGAGATTGACTCAATTCAAGCTGTGATAGACGAAGAAAAGGAAAACCTTCAAGGTAAACTTTCCGAGACAACTGTAAGAATTTTCACCCATGAAAAATCTTACAGTTATTCCTCAATAAATACTGTGACCATATAATCGTGATATTCGGTGAAATGTCCTTGTGGTTATACTCAATGCACTGAGGATTTGGGAGGGAGTGAAACTGGGTCCGAAACAAAGTTGTGTCATGTGATAATGTTACGAACCTGCTCATATGAAGGTTTTTAAACTTTTCTCAGTGATGGCCTACTATTACTCTTCACAGCTAAGAGGAGCAAAAGAAGTTTGTACGAGTTTGACACCGGAAACAGAAGGAAAAAACAACGAACCCTCAGCAACCAACCGTCTCAAGGTAAAGAACGCGATTCTTGAGCTATTCTTGAAAAATGAACCCGCAATTTCCACTTCAGCCGTCCAGCCCGAATAACATCCGAATGTCTTCTCTGGGATAAATGATAATAGCCCTTATATTATTGGTCAAAACACAACGAACGAGGACAGAGTAAAATAAAACGGGCGGAATCGATCCTAATTTACGCATAAGTGTGTAAAAAGAGGAAAATTGAGAGAGCATTGTGCAATCACAAGACTGTTCTCTGGGTGCTTACCATTCAGCCAAAAAATCCGGACCTTTCGGTTGAAAGTCATATGGAGAAGTAATTTTCCGGGAAATCTGTTCGGAAATTGTAGACTACTTCCACAAGTAGTCCTCTTTTTTCCGTTCGGAAAGAAACGGCGGAAATCTCCTTACCATTTGACAGATTTTCATCATCTCATGCGGTTGGTTTTCTGAATTTGGAAAAACCCTAAACATTATACCACAGTCATCCCAACCGGTTTATCCTGCCAAATGGTAAGTAACCCTGTGTCCGAATGCAGTCCTTTGTTTATCTCCGACTTACAGTGGTAAACATTTGGTTTTGATAATTATGGAAATTCAGCTGTTTCGAATTTGAGGTGCAAAAGAATCCGAGTCGTTCCCATACCCTTTTTTACAAGTCTACTGTGAGGATCGCTTATGTCAAAAGTGTGTGAAGATAGAGAAAAATAAAACGATGAAGATTTAAATTCAGTTATAACGAGTATAGTATAAGTTAAGCAAGAGAGCACTTTTCATAGTTTTGGAGAGCGTAGCCTTAATGATGCATCTCTCTCTCTCGTAGTCGTATCTGAACAGTCCATTTTCCAACGCTTTGTTGGGCTGTTCTCATCAAAAGAAGAGTCTGAAATTAAATTCAAAACCAACGACATCGAGATGACCACATTTTCAGTCGTCAGCGGTGAGAGTCCAGATGTACTGATGCCTGCGTTATGTTGTTCAGTGGCAGGAAGAACTCCGAACGGAAGAGGTTAGTTCGTTAACTGTTGCCCTGGCACTCGATAAAGAATAAGCGGTTGTAAATGAGTAATCACTTTAGCCAATCACAGAGAGCACATACAGTCTAATGAACAAATCAAAACTCGAAGGAAATACTTATAGCTGACGCGGAAAACGAGAAAAACGAGTCGCGTTTTACTATTGACTGGTGTAGCGAATTTGAAGTACGTTGTTGTGCAAAATTTGGATTTACGCGGTTACAGAAAAATCATGAAATACAAAACTGCTTTCTAGACTTCTGGGTGGGTCCAGGATTTTTCAAGGCGGGGGGGTGGGGGTGTGGCTGGTATCTTGGGGTCGCAGAATCAATTGGTCATGCTCCCAAAATGTGGAAATTACAGAATAGTAACCTAATTGAAAACTATTACACCAAAATACTGACAATGCCACAAAGTATTTATTACGACTGCGCCAATTTTTGTTTTGTTTGTTGCTACTCAGAAAAAGGATGGCTAGCCACACAACCCCGCCCCCAACATCCGTCCTTTTCATGGAATTTGAGAAATTCTTAAATTAAACTGGGAAATTTTTGTCTTTTGTAAGGAGACCTTGTGACGCCAATGTTTGATTAAAAAACGAGGGCAAGTATTCCGAAAAATTATGGACGGAAGTCGTGTTGTTTATTGAGAAATATATGACTAATTAAAAACCAATATGTGGTCTTGAAGTAAAGATATTTTTTTCACTTCCCTACAAAATATTTCGTGAATTCCTCTAACAGATAGTCCGAGGAGACCATTATCTCGGTCCAGACGGCAGCCAAATAAGGCGTCAAGAAGAAGTTCTAGCAATGGGAAGGATCTGTTAAGAAGACGTCACGTGGTGTGTCATGGAAATCTGGATAGTCCTGTGAGGAGAAGTCAGCGGTTAGCAGGACGACGAACCCCTGTGGGTGTGAGTAGAATTGATGGAACTACGCGACCGTGATGTAAATGTTTGGGTCTGCCAACGTTTTTTATTTATTCATTATTAACTTTATAGTTATGAATGTGACAAAGACCCAAAATTTCTTAACTTTTTTAAGGCTTTGACAGAGTTGCCACGGGTCAAGAAAATGGATATTTTGAATTAAAAGTAAGGGAAAATTGAACTAATTTAACACGGCCAGGAGAGGCTGGAAGAAACATTTGGGGTCACTGTGATCTCAACGATAATTGTCCTTAATGAAGAAGGAAAATTTGATGAAACTTTTAGTGAACGAGTGGAAAGTACGGCTGTAAGTTCACGCCAGAAGCCGCTACTCGATATGACATTTTGTATTTTTGTGGTCAGGGAATTGAGTGATGTGTTCGGTAGCCATGTTTGAATCATCCCTATTAAATCACGTTCTTTGATTTATTTGCAGAAGAAATACAATTCTCCCAACAGTCTTGTGCGAAGGTATCTACTACGAAAACGTGTATTTGTATTTGTCTCACTCATTTCTCTATACATGCATAAATTTTTAAATTTTCGATTGATTTATTTTGGTTTTGTTGACGTCGCTCCCTAGTTCCGCCAGAAATCAACACGCCTTCAAGCTTTTCAATACTCCGACACCTTTGAGGCGCTCTCAGGTAAGAAGTTTAACTCTTAACATTCAAATAAGAGAAAAAAAAATTAAAGAAATACGCAGAAAGTCGCGTTCGAAAAAAAATAGCCAAAGTTGCAGTGATAAATTATTCTGGAAGCGCAGCTAGAGCACTAGTTATTCCAACTTGAGGTTTGATTATAAAACAAAGTGTAAAGAATATTGGCCATGCTGTTTCAAGAGGTGTAATCGAATGTTTTGCCAACTTTTCTTGATTGTTTAACGGGATGTTTTTCTTGTTGTAACAGTTTGACAGCCTCTGTACTTAATTCTCATCATGAACTTCCCATTAATTGAGAGCTTTTAGCTCGATCGTGTATCGTGTTGTAAAAACCTTTTGTAACCTCCTGGATTTTTAGATCAGACCTCTTCGTCGACAATCCTCGTCATCCCGCGCGTCATCGCCAATATCAGTCGTGTCACCTGACCTCTCTGCGTCCCTGGGTGTGGAAATGACGTCATTTGAACTCACGGAGAAGAAGCTGGACTTTTCAGAGAAATAAATGCTTTTGCGCAGTACGAAGCTTCTCTGTAGGCTTTGAGGCGTTCATTTACTGGAATAAATTCTATGGAAAATTTTCGGATCAGTTTAAAGCTGCGGAGACTAACTAACGGGTGTGTAGAGAAGTCTCTGGGGGACCTTGCTTGTCTCTGAGCATGATTTTTGAGGTCTCTTTATGGAAAATACTACAAGTTTGGACTTCTTGTGTCATCCTGGAGACCAACTGCCATCTGTTAAGGAGTTTGTAAAAGCAAAATCAACTCATAAATCATACATTGTAAAAAACAGAATAATTATTGCACCATTCATTAGCTTATCAAAGAAATCAATGTGTTTAAACACGACTTTTTTTATGCCGCAATTACTCCGTGCATGTATAAATCGTAAAAAGAGAATGCGCTGGAAACGAGCAATTGAAAACAATTTATAAAAATAGACCGCTCTGTAACCGTGTCTTATTGGTGAAAATGTGCTAAACTATGACCGTTGTCAGGCCGGTACTTACAATAACATAAATGATTTAGATTTTATATCGCATGCTTTAGATTTCTAGATACGAGAAGATCACTTTATTAACGAGGCGTATGGTTTTCAAAATTTAACGATATCCCTAAGATCAGGTTTTGCAAGTTCATACTGTCTATACTGGCTTTCGTTACGACTCAACCATCCCCGCGACCATGGCTTCCCCCAAAATATCGAAAGTTAGCGCCCAAGCGTTGCGGCACTTTTCAGTGAAGACATCTTTGAGCTCCTGTGCGAGTGTTGACAGTAACGCTTCCTTCACAACCTGTAAATTACAACGCAAAATCCAGTCAGACCGGCTTTGTAACTCTTGAATGAACTCTCAAAACGTAATCGTTTTCGCAATTAGAAAGTGTCACTCTTGCTTCTCAAGTTAAGCCGTGACCTAACAGACGAGCAAGTAGCGGCAAGTTGAACTTAAGTAGAGATCTACGTTTGGAGCCTAAATTTCCTCGCAAGTACACGCAACACGCAAAAAAAGACCATTTCACGCATATTCTCTATTTCATTGGCTAGTAGATTGTCCTAACAACAAATGGACGTCACTCAACTTGCTTTGACTTGGGTTGAGTGGCCAAACGGTGAAAACCTTGCGTCGACTTGCGTGCAAATTTAATCACGATCAAAGTGAGCGCAAGTCAAGGCAGGTGCTAGTAGACCCAATATTGACTGACTTGCGTCTACTGACTTGCGAGTTCGTTTGGCCAGGGCTTTGCTTGCTCTGAGCGACGCCAACCGGCGATACTTACGCCAAGTTGTTCTTTCTTGATTCCCATGGTGGCGTGAATTGTTCCCAGTCTCTCAAGAGAAGGCACGAGCTTGGCCAAGTCGTCTAGATTTTGGACAGCAACGTCTAACGTGCTCATGACCTGAGTGATGTGAGCCTGGAATTCGTCACTCTCCATGTCTGGGTTGGAAAAATAACTTAGAGCATCGGGAGAAATTTGAAATATCCTGCAATGGATAAATTGAAAAAAGTAACGACACACCTAATCAACCTAAACCCTAAGGCAACAACAGAAAAAGAAAAATAGGTTATCAAAATGGTAACTTGTCGTAACGCAGAATCGCAGGAATTGGAAACAAAAAAAAAACGTGTGGAAAGCACGGAAACTTCTATATGCCGGCTAATTTCCTAGCTGGGACTTTATCAATTAATATTTGAAATTCATCGTCTGTAATACCTTTGCGTTTGTGGTAACGAACCTTGCTCTTTAGATATAAGTAATTATATTAAAATGAATAAAAGTGTTTAGAAAAAACCTTGGGACAAAGATCCCAAATTAAAGACATTAAAGGGACGTCTAATTCCTAAAATATTCAAAACAAGCAATAAGAAATAGTTGCCCCTTTGAAATAATGACGTGACCTGTTTAAAGCTTGCGTTTGTGATAACAAATAAAAAAAAAATCGCCATATTGATAAAAAATAACTCGACCTTGCTATTCAGGCCCTTCATAATCAGGTGAACCAATCTAGCCCTTTTTACAGTCTACCACGGTCTAATAGTGACACAGCCTCGCGTTACAAAGTACTTATGACAAAAAACAGCTCTTTGCTCTATTGTATTCCTTGGGAATAGATTATGTGGTTCAATTTTAAGTATTTCTTCATCTGTTTTCTCAGTTTGCATAGTTATAGTTTCCACTTCGTTTATTCATATTTCAGCTTATACACACGCAAATGTAGCTTTCGTTTTAGTTCAAGAGTTTCATTTCGGTATCTTATTACAAAATTGCAAATAGAGCTAAATGAAACATCAATATTATTCAGTATTTACTGCCCATTTGATTTACCAAATGAAGATTGGACAAATTCTTTAAAATTTGCTTTTGCGAAAATTTGAATAACCTATTGGAGGCACCGCTTTAAAGTACTTGAAAACAGCTTTCATTTGACTGATGAAAGTCTACAAGTTCACCTCACAGCAGAATAAACATCACCTCATAAAAGGTTTTTCTCATTATAAAATCATATTTCGCTAATCGAAAACTCTGACTTAGCTGGCAATGCCAGTAGAACCATTTAGAGGAATTTAACTATGTTATTCCCGGTTTTGTTCAGTAATCAATTGCAAAATATGATTGTAAAAGAACATTTTGCCAACAAAATCAGTAAAATAAATTGCCACACGGAACACAGCATAAAAAAAAAGAATATTGTAATTTTAAATGTTCCTTTGACCTCCAGACCTCATTATCTCAGTATTTTAACGAAGAGTTTCATCTTGATGTGGCATTTTCACAGCAGCAGTTCCCTATGTAGACATTTTCTTTTGTGTGAGTTGAGTTCTTCAAATAAGTAAGTCTGGCATCTTCTACCACACAAGCTAAATTATCACCTTTTGTCTCAGGGGCGGTGCAGTCGGCTTCTCGGTTTTTGCACTCGAGTTGTACCCATGGATGCAAAAGAGCCATCGTCATCTTTTTTATTCAACTCAATCTAGAAATCATTAAACTAAAAGAGTCTTAGTACCCTTTTAATGTTTTCCACTTGCTTCCTTTGTGATTTTCAAAACTCTGTTCCTAAAAATATGAACGCTGTTTACCGAAATTGTGTTTACGTAATCATGTTAAGCTTCACGAAGAATGTGCCGGTGATGAAGATATAACGAAGTCATCATCAACGAAAATGTTCCTTGACAACTTAAAACAGATACTCCCGACTCGAGAGCCAGTTTTGAGAATGTGATGTTGATATCGGGGCAAAAAGGCCAGGTAAATCGCATGGCCAGCATTTGCGCGAGGCAAACGTTTAAATCAGCTGTGAAACCCCACTTACTTCTGGAATAATTTCTTCCCGGCTTGAACCTCTGGTTTAGCTGCCTCTCTCCACGTCTCTTTAACGAGTATCTTGTCGTCCTCAGTGAGTTTCTTTGGTGAACGCAGATGGCTTGTTTCACTAGCTGCCTCCGGCATCTTGTGTCCGTTTGAAGCTAAGCATGGCTCGAGATTGGTCGTGTGTTTCCTAAAGGACTGGGGCTGACAGAGGTATTTCAGCCATTTCCGAGTTGCCTTGTTCTTCTGTTTTAAATTAAAACGAGCCTTCGTCCAAAACATTTCTTATGAAAGTGAGTTTGATTTGCATTAAAATAAACCCGTTAGTGGAACTCATCTCCAGATGATCTGAGTGGTTTCGCAGAAAGACTCGTTTTGACACAGGCACAAGGTCACTCGGAAATTGGTTAAATTGTAATTGAATTTTTGAGCTGTTTTCACAAAGGGGTGCCCACTAAAAATTATTCTTTCTTCCCCTCTCACGTGGTTGGTATGAAACTTGTTTTCGGCAAAACGCGTGAGGCGATCGGCAGATTTTTTTCACTTCGAAAGCTCTAAATATACGATCAGAAGTTCTTCTTCAAAAGATTTTTTTTTCAGTGATCTGTGTTCAAAACTTAAACAGAAGACCGTTATTTCAATTACTTTGTATAATCATTTTTCGTAGTGAAGATCTATTTAACAATTATTCACCGAACTACGTGGAAGTGGAGAGCGCTTTGCTTATTACCTCCGAGTTGACCAATCAGAACGCGTGAAATGGATATATTTGCGGAATCGATGGAGAATTGGAAATAATAGCAGTGACAGTGAAACACAGAAACCTGTGCTCAATTTTTATTACTTTTTGGGCCATATTGTCTCTATGTTATGTGGTAAACATAAACGAAATGTGATTTTTAATTAAAGGCCTTGGAAATTACACTAAGGGGTGCCTTTAATTCAACAGAAGCAGCTGAACATTTCTTCTTTTTACTTGGCAAAATAATTGTAACTTGTGAAAAAAATCTACACTCACTTCTTGTCTGAGGCATCGAACTAATGAATAATTCTGTGGATCTGAATAATAGTGTCGATGTTTTCACCGTGCTGGAAAGAGAACTACAGTCCCGAGCAACGTTCACCGTGGTAATCGATTCACTTCTCTTTCTCTTTTTCGCAGTCACAGGTTTGATTGGAAATGTGTGCGTTTGTTTAGCAGTCTATAGAAACGCATCTCTTCGTTCAAAAGCTACCAATGTTGTTGTCGCATCCCTTGCCATATCCGATGTACTTACGTGTTCTGTTATGGCGCCCTTCTTCCTTTCCGTCCTTGTGACGGGCAGGTGGTTGTTCGACGAAGCAGTCTGCAAGTTCCAAGCAATGGCGATGTACTCTCTGGTAGGCGTTTCGCTGTATCTTATGGCACTTATTGCTGTTAATCGTTACTATTGCGTCGTTAAACAGGAAAAATATCGTGCAATTTTCTCATGTAAATCCACGTTCATCTTCGTCCTTTTCACGTGGCTTGTAGTTTTCGGTTCAGTGATCGCTTTTTATTTCTTCAAAATGTTCCAATTTTATTTCCACCCTCTCAAAGCGACCTGTGTGCTGTACGTGGGCCCAAAAACTAATTCTGTTATTTTAGCACATTTGGCGAATTATGCAAGCTCCGCTCTATTCATGATGTTTCCTTTCGCCATTTTCATATCTTCCTACGCAAGGATTTTCCGTCACGTAAGGCGTCACCAAATCAATGTCACTTCAACTCTGCAAACCTCTGCCGAGACTGAAGGGTCCAGTTCATCTTCAAGGGCAGCAGAATTGAAAATGACACGCGCAATGTTTGTAATTGTGTTTGTTTACATGTTATGTTGGATACCAGTATTTGTTACTGAAATCGTGATGAACACAGCCTACACTTGGGACCAGATTGACAGGAACTTGGCTTTGGCTACCACTGGACTGGGTTTAATGAGCAGCGTTATAAATCCCTGGATTATTTCAATTATGAACCGAACATTTAGAAAAGAAATTCACATGATTCTTTGCTGTAAGTCTTCGTGATTCTGATTGTGAGATTTAAATTCAGCGGGTTTAAAAGAGATCTGGGCTGTCGGATTACTTGTGGGTGTTGCAGTAAAAGATGTGAAGCGGAATGAGTTAATTACACTTATTTTTTTTTCCAAGCGGGCACGGTAACGAATCCTACAATCTGATTGGTTCTTAGCGCGGTCCGGATTTTCCTATCTCTGACCACGGTCACAGTAACGCTCGCGTGAGCTTTTTTCCGTGAGTTTTTTTTTTCGTTTGAGAGCTTGGAAAAAAAAAATAAATATGTTATTTACCGGCTTAGGGTCGGTCCGTATAGTGAAAAACTGTGACCTCGGACTTGAAAATGCTGCCCTCGGTCACAGTTTTTCACTATACGGACCTCCCAGCCGGCAAATAACATATACATCTTTTCAGGTATTACGTTCGACTGATGTACCGTCAATACTCGTGTCATCTCGAGCTTTGATTGGCTCACTGGATTGTCCATCTCCTTTGTGATTGGCAAGATTGATTAGTTTGGTTTTGATTTTACGAAACCCAATTGAAACCCGCTCTAATTTACCAAAAAAGTTTACTTTCGGTTTGGATTGAGTTCTTAGCACTTTCCTCTATTTAATGTAAATAAAACAGCCTTTCGACTTTTTGCCAATTCATAAACTTCGTCAACTTGCTCTTTATTCAATATTTATTCTTGAGTGAAATACAAAACTTTGGCATGTATCATATGTGTACCTTTCAGTTTGTGTTATAAAAATACTACATTGTGTTTCATTCTTTCAGTTCCGCATTTATAAATAACATGTAAAAACATAATCAAATCTTCTGAATAAAGTGTGTAATAGCTCTGTCTACTATGAATTATCCAAACACTCTCCTACAATTCCCCTACAATTCATTGGAAAAATTAAAATCTACAGAAACCACACTGCTATGGAAATGAAATGGTTTCTGCCAACAATTACTTTTGATTTCAATTTCACAAGTTATCCTCACGTAAGAAATATTTTTCACACGGTCACGACACGGCCGAGGTCCATTAAGAGCCCATAAGGCCTACTGCATCAACAATACAACTGGAGCAACCATCATGCTGGCAAATGTAACAGTCACGCGACTGGAACCGGAGCACGTATTTCCTACGAAAAACAAAGAAAACAATAAAGGGACTGGCCAAAAGGTATGGGGGAGGGGGGGGGGGGGGGGGGGGGGGGGGG
>Ga0126337_10002588_pt1 | contig 11566 bp, 6 predicted proteins | sample DipCmetagenome_FD_92527 | JGI IMG/M metagenome (GOLD analysis project Ga0126337, IMG submission 92527) | Coral microbial communities from La Bocana,Puerto Morelos, Mexico - Diploria C A metagenome | ecosystem: Host-associated > Invertebrates > Cnidaria > Coral | place: La Bocana,Puerto Morelos... | reverse complement strand
GTTCTTTGTTTTTGTGTGATCTCGTCATTCATTTTATTGATGTGCGGTTTCTATTTCAATATGCCGTCGGGCTCGGACTGCGCGGTTGCCATTCCAACGTCAGGCTCGGGCGGTCTCGTTCGGTCGGACTAATTACGAAGAGTGTCTACACCGGAGTGAGTGAGTGAGTGAGTGAGTGGGTGACACATTTGCATATCGACGTCCCCAAAATCGTTTCAACGCTTCGCGTTTACAACTCGTTTAAAAACTGAGTTTCAAAGGGTCTTTTAGAAGCGTTGTATCGTTGCCACCCTTAAAAAATTGTATGATAATAGCTTCATTCAGATGACGAAACATTGCTTTTCTCATAGGGATAACAGTGTTGTAATCTTTCTTAATTCGATACGCATCGTTATTGGCAGAAAACCCTTTCGATCCTCCTTAATCTTTTATTCACATTCTCAACGGATTTGTACGGTGGCTTATAAGGGACACATCGATTTTCTCGTCGCAAGTTAGTAACTTGCGATGGCGTAACTTGCGATCGCAACTTACAACTAGCCTGCGAACAGGCTCCCGGTTGGTTTTAGAGCGAGCTAGCCGAGTGTAGTCTAGGGTGAGCGCGACGAGCCGAGAGCGGTCTGGTGACGAGGGAGTGACGGGAGAGCTCCCCCGCGTCCCACTCGCTTCGCTCACGGAATCAGGCTAAACTTACAACTTGCGATCGCGACTTATAACTTGCGATCGCGACTTATAACTTGCGATCGCAACTTATAACTTGCGATCGCAACTTATAACTTGCGATCGCGACTTATAACTATAACTTGCGATCGCGACTTATAACTGGCTTATAGCCTGCGTCAAAGTGTCACGCAATGCCATTTACGTCGCGATCGCATGTAACTGATACTGAAACTAACTCGCAAGTTACAAGTCGCGATCGCAAGTTACAAGTCGCGATCGCAAGTTATAAGTTGCGTTGTAAGTTGCGATCGCAGGTTATAAGTCGCGATCGCAAGTTGTAAGTTGCGATCGCAAGTTATAAGTTGCGATCGCAAGTTATAAGTTGCGATCGCAAGTTATAAGTTGCGATCGCAAGTTATAAGTCGCGGTCGCAAGTTGTAAGTTGCGATCGCAAGTTGTAAGTTGCGATCGCACGGTTACGCCATCGCAAGTTACTAACTTGCGACGAGAAAATCGATGTGTCCCTTATAAGCCACCGTAGATTTGAGGGCTCCCTGTCAGTTGCTACTTTGTCTGCAATTGTACGGTATGGGAGAACCCGCAAAATATATTCTTCTTGTTGATCGTGCCTTAAGCCTACTGTCGACGTACACCAACTGGTATTGGAGTGGATTACGTGGAAAAAGAGAAGCGTTACGAGGAGATATATTTGAAGCTCTTCCTGAAGCTGAACAACCTTCAGATGGAGATAGTATAGCCCTTAAAGTTGTTGGATCTCGGCGTCTTCGATGTTCTAAGGCGGACGTAATTCGGCTTTCGGACGAAGAAGCAAACTTGCTTTTGCCGATATCTTGCTTAGGAGAGAGATATGCAACGTTTGTTGACACGAAACGCCTGGATTTTGGGCGGCGACTTTCACCAGGAGAAGCTGTGTTTGTTTCAGAGAAAGGACATACAAAAGATTTACCTGGTGTGGTACGGTACAAGGGTGAATTACCGACTTGTCCTGGTACTATGTTCGGAGTTGAACTGACCGTAGGTATCAATTCTCCTATTGACAGACCATTAAGTTTGGGGCGCCGTTTGTAAACTTCTTACTTAGACTGAATTCATGCCATTTTCGCCCAACATTGGAAATGCCAGAAAATTTGTTTATAAATAGTACGGCACAACAACTTGACCGATTTTTGGAAATAATTATTTTAGGTGCGTCTTGATTTATAAGTAATCTTTTACGATAGAGTAATTATATATAACTAATAAATTAGACAACTTCGATTATCTATAAATCAAGGCATCTCTAAGGAGTTACTTCCATATCATAAGGTTTGTAAATCTCCATTATTTATAAATAATTTCCCTGGGGTTCTCAATTCATTTTTGTTTCATGTTGCTGACTGTTAATTTATTATTTACAAAGAATTAATTTCACTAATTATGATCTTTCATATATTCATTTGCTCTAATCAAGTCTGTAAATTCATTATTTATAAAAAGTGAAATTTCACGCCAAGTGTAAATATATTGTATATAAATAATGAACTTCAACAGGTGTGTAAATTCATTATTATTTTATAAATAATTAAATTTCATCTCCTCTGTGTAAAATCATTCTTTATATATAATGGATTTTCAGTACAGTTGTAAAAGTTTGTTATTTATGAATAATGACTTACTATGAAGACTATGAAGAAACATAAATCAATTTTTTGCTCCAAAGTAATAATATAATTCAGTTTGTGTAACGTTCTGCTTAGATGCTCATTTTTCATCACGGATCGCCAAACTCTTTCGTTTTTGATTTTGCAATTTTCAACAAAAAAGAAACAAACGGAGCTCTTTTGCACTGTGATATGTTGTCCTTTTGGTTTTTGGTTTTTCCCCTCTCTAATTAGTTTAACATTCCCTGTCAGGTAAAGTCAAAAAAACATTTGAACGTGAAATGCATATCCTGTGGGAAACAAGCTAAAATTCAAGGCTAAACAAGCTTAAATTTCTGTACTCAGTCACATTTCAGCCAATTGATTTTGTTGGGATCTACAGACAAAAATATGTTTTGAATAAAGGCAACATTTTTCAAGTGAATATATGAAACTTGAAAATCAATATAACTTCTATGTCCTTATTCGTAATTTTTCACAAAAGGGCTCCATGTATGTTCCATTTCCCTTTCAAGGAAAGGGACCAAAGAGAGGGAGTAAATTGATGCAAATGTTAAGTGTCAAATTTTTAGAGCATGTAATTATTGTCAGTTAACACTATTAGAACATCTTCAATTTTTATTAGTCTGGTTCTGGATCCAGTTCCGGTTCTGGTTCCTGTTTCGTTTCCAGATTCCGGATTCTGGATTCTCCATATGCCGCCACGAATATCTCTCTGAGTAAAGGCTGGTCTTGTATTAAATGCCATTTTCAATAAGTGCTTTTGAAATTTATATTGAAATTGAGTGACAAAGATTACAAGTTTCTTGGGCATTTTTGTTTTCTGTTTCAGAGCTTTTTTGTTTTAATATTTTACTTCAAAGGTCTCAGTAGGTTTAAGTGAGTACACACATCAAAAATTCTTTCTTTTCTGAATCTCTCTCTCTCTTGTAGACTATTGCATCTATGAATATTATAGCTTCTGTTGGCATTATTTCAGCAGTAAACTCAATTATAGTAGGGTGCTAACGCTCAAAACGTCAGCTTTTTACTCATAGCGGTGGCCAATTTACATTTTCAAATTAGTTGATATAACCAAATTACCCTGTTTAGGTATTGGCCTGCTTGATGCTATAATTTTTGCCATAAAAGTATTGGAAAAAGCACCAGCCATTTTTGTGACTATTGCCATTCCGTGTTAGACTTATTGGAAAGAATTTTCTTGAGAAAGTGCATAGAGGAATGCCTTCCTTCAGGCCTTTTTTTCTGTTTGATATTCATTTAAAGGCTAGTAACATTCATTGAGAAAAGGAAAGCTCTAGGAATCCTAGCTCATTCTTTGGAATGTTCATGAAATGTGTTGCAACTTTAAGATACAAGTCTTGCATTTGCCAGAGAGACAACAATCATTGATTTTCGCTATTAGCTAAAGTAGTGTGTCTACAAATGATGTAAAACATTCCATGGGCCCATTATACCCGAGTATGATTGATTGACAGAACAAAATCAGCTTGTGAATTTTTGTTAGTGTAAAACACTGGAATTCTAGGTGGATTTGGTGTCTGATTAAATAATTTTACTACCGGTAACTGTTTATTTGACTATGCATAGTTGTAATTATCAGGTGTTTATCTCTCATGGAAATGTCACTGATCATTGGCCATCCAATGATTGGTAGTTATTTTTATCAACCAGTTGTTCCCGACCCTTAGTGATTCTGTTTTCGCTGTTCATTAAAACGGTAGTTGTGGATTTACCTGCTTTTTAAAGGATTATCTCCTTGTTTTGAATAAGCTCTCTGTGTTTTGTTTTAACCAGCAGAGATTCTGCAAGCTCTATTTTAATGTTCTCTTAGTTTATAGTTTTAGTGGTGGTGGGGTCCAACTTTCACATCAAAAGGGTGTGGTTTGTTTTTGTTATGATGTATTTATATCAGATCCTTCTGGAAAATTGATTGAGGTTTCATGACAGGCATTAGAATGAGGACACTACTTGTAGTCTACTATAAACCTTGTGTACTGTACATCAGTACTTGTCATTATATAGCGCTGGCTAGTCACCGAAGGTACCCTGTGGTTTCTTTTGTTAAATTGAATGCTTGCGATATCTTTACTGGAAGATCGACTTATAGCCCTCAATTTTGTTTTGGTTGTTTTCTGGACAATCAGCGATGGCCTGAGAAACAGCTTGTGAAAACAAAAAAGACAGAGTTTGTTGATGGGCTATAACAAAATGAGCACCTTGGCAAACAGTCGCTTCTGCACTTCCTCAGGTCTTCCTTCCAAACAAACTGAATTAATTATTACTTTGGTTGGAAAAGTTGATTTATGTTCCTTCATAGCTTAGTTAGTAATTAACTAATTAGTTACAATAATGAACTTTCACAACTGTGTTGAAATCTATTAAATATATAAAAAAAATATATTTTTCATAGAGGAGGTGAAATTTCATCATTTATGAATGATGAATTTACACATGTAGCGAAGTTCCTTATTTATAAATAATAAATTTGCACTTGCCATGAAGAAATTTCACTTTTATAAATAATGATCAACACACATTCAGTGAAGTTACAGTCAAACGAAGCACATACCTCAAGATCACATGAATTCTAAATTTGAATATTGAACCCACTATAGTATATTCAACAATGCAATAATGAATTGATTTTTTTGAATTTTGAACTCGCTAGTCGTTCCAAGAATGAAGCTAACAGGTTCAATATCAAAAAAAAAGTAATCATTACATTCTTGAAACGACTAACAGGTTCAATGTTCTGCAAATAATCAATTTATTAATGTAATCTTGAGAGATAATTATGCTTCACTTGGTTTGACTGTAATTATAATTTACACTCAGCAACATCAAAGTTCATTATTTATACATGTAGATAATGATTTACAAACTTAATGATATGTAAACGACTATTTTAGAGATGGCCTGATTTATAAATAACCATGGTTGTTTAATTTATTATTTATATATATATAATTACTCTTTCACAAAAGATCATTTTAAAAAAACAGAACATAGCTAAAATTGTTATTTACAAATCAATGGACAAGTTGTTGTATCAAATTTTCTGGAATTTCCAGTTATATTTATACCGGTATTTAGGGAAAAATGGCATAAATTCACTCTAAATCATAAATTTACGAACAGTGCACCATTCTTCTGTGATGAATAAATCTGAATGCTACCAGTTTTTTTGACATTAGCATTAGTACTAAGTAAATGGTACATGTAATGACTGGTTGTCATGTTATGGCCATAATATGTTATCATAATGTGTTAAAAACACGCCTAATTATTGCTTCAATGGCTCATAACTTAATAAAGAGTCCGGTGTGTTCATTTTTTTAGCTAACACATTGAAGTGCAACTCTTTGCCAAGTTTGAAAAAGAAATGTTTGGGAGGTTTCAGAGCCACTCAAATTGTTTTGAAAATTTAAGGTGGCTCTGAAACTGTGCCTACAAAAAATTAAGCTTAGCAAAAACTTGAATCTTGACAGGCAATTTAATAATAAAATAATGGAGGGTGTCAAGAGGTTTATGTGTGACACATGATGAGAGCGAGTCATGAAAGGCAACTAAATGATGTAAGTGAATTGTGAAGATTTTAAAAATAAAAAAAGCAGCTAATTCCTAAAAGTATAGTAAGTATAAATATGATGCATGAATTTTGTTCAATTGCATGTTTTAAATAGATCAGAATGCCCTCTAAGCTTAAGCCTCAGTGAATATCTTATACGCTGTACATGTACATGTGGGTCTTCATCCATTAGTCCAATTTCTGGTTGCCCATAATGCTTTAAATTAAAGGAAGGTACAGTAGGTCAGAAAATGTTTTCTGATGCCATAAAAAGTGAAATGTTAATTAACACCTTCAAACTGTAATTAAACCAGGTATTTTTGCAAATTTCTACTTCTCTGCTGGGGGTCTTGAGGTGGATTATTTTATCTGTTTTTTTAATTTATTTAGGAAAATCCAGGGCAAGGAAACTCTGATGGAAAGTTCAGGGACAAGCGTTACTTTACCTGTCCACCGAGTTCTGCTGTCTTTGTTGGACTTGATAAGTTAAGACCTCGAGAAGTTTCTGACTCTAAATCTTCAGAAAGGGATGAAAATGCTCAGGCTAACTTCAAATCAAGGCTAGAGAAAAAAGGAAAAAGTGAACAGTCTCCTCAGGAAAGAATTAAGCAGAACTTCAAATCAAGGCTAGAGAAAAAAGGAAAAAGTGAACAGTCTCCTCAGGAAAGAATTAAGCAGGTACTTGAAATTGAGCAAAGAGTTGTGACATTCATAGAAGATCGTCCAGCCAGAGGAACTGTACGTTATATTGACCAAGACGAATATGGAAGTGGAAATATGCGTACGATTGTAGGATTGGAAATGGTAGGTAATCCGCATTATAATTTGTGCATCGAAAACATTAAAATTACATTTCTTAACTTTTTAGTTGCGTCTCAAAAAAACAATTCTGGCAAAACTTAAAGTTATATGCTAAATGAAGTTAATCTAATTCATGATGAACCTATCGTAATTTGCCTTTAATCATGTTAGATTCAGTCATAATCTCTTGAATTGTATGTTATTGAAGATAGGTAAAGTCTGCATACGAGCCAAGTGGCCCATCAGGCCGGAGCTTATCCCGGTTTCCATAGCATGAAGCGACTAGGAATATTTCTACTCCCACCTGGATGGGATGCTAGTCCATCGCAGGGTTACCCCCAGCGTTAAATTCGCCGGTACCCATTTATACACCTGGGTGGAGAGAGGCACTGTGAGAGTGAAGTGTCTTGCCTATGTCCCCGGCTAGGTCTCGAACCCGGACCGCTCGATCCGGAGTCGAGCGCACTAACCATGAGGCCACCGCGCCTCACACACTATTGAAGATAGAGACATACTGTATTGGGCATGTGATGTGGATCACTGGAAGTTGCCAAAAATTGTTTTCTGAAACTTTCCCTGAAAGTTTTCTACCAAGCACTGTTTCAAAAAATACAATAGAAAGGATACGATAGGTCACCATGCTCATGATATGATGAGCCAATCTTACCCCATTTATGCTTAACAACGTACATTATTTTGTCAGTCCATGTTGCATTTTGCAGTAGCTGGAAGCAAAGGTTATTAAAGTATATTTTCGCTTCTCGGGCAAATATTTTTTTTAGCTGGTGTGCGGAAGAAAATTTAGTTGTGAACAATATTGACAATAGAATGTTGATCTCTCGGAACTATTGGTCTGATACTTGCCCCTTGGAAACTTGATGTTCTTAACACTAGAAGTATTTGCCCTCAAAGCTTTCCTTCTTGGGCAGATGTTTGTTTTAGGAACATCAAATTTCTGCGGGGGCAGCTGTAAGCTGTTAGTTCCTCGACAGAAACACTCTATTGTTTAATAAGTGTGCAGCGGCTGGGTGTGGTCCACAAAGACTAACCCTTTTTTCGTTTATCCGAAATTTACATTTAGAAACAAATGAAGAATTAGATTCCTGAGAAAACTAAAAGAAGGACATTCACGGTTTCTTGAATCTAAAGACTGGAATTTTTTGAAAGAAACTGATAAGCGCGCACACATAACTACAAATGTGTTTTTAAAATTCTAATCTTACAATAACAGTTAACTGCAAATAAGACGGAACGTTGGCTTTTGCAATACACATTGGGAACGTTTCCACCTTATGTTTGTGCAGTTCATTTGTCATTTCATCTATGGGAGTTCAGTGCTAGGAGCTTTTACTTAATTGTGATCTATTTTACTTCCATTACTTAACGGTCTTATATTGTAACATATTGTTTTAACATTTTGGAGTTCAGTGCTATGGCTGCTACTTGTGAACTGTTAATTGATGTCGAACAATGGGAATTGCTGATACAGAGATGTTTTTATACTTAGGAGGTACATGTATTCGTGGGCAATGGTTTCTTGCGTCGGGCTCGCCTTTGGAGCAGAATAGTCTAAGGTCCAAAGTCTTGAGGCACTCCAAGCCAAATTTGACGGAGGTGTTCGCGAGATACAGTAGTAGAACTGCTGGAAGCTGCTACTAGAAGTTTCCGCTCCTTTGAGCAATGGGAATTGCTGATACACAGTTGATAGTTTCTTTTAGAAGTTTTTGCGGGTAGTGGTTATTCCAGTTCTGACCGCTCTCTCTCTCTGTCACGCAACGCTATGTTCTCGGAGAGAGAGCTATCTCGTTCCCAGAGCCCACATTACACGGTTTACTAAGGGACAATTGTCTGCGCATGCTCGTAATTTTAGCTAGTATCATAACTAATCGCTACTGCGCATGTATGATGTGCGGTCGGCAAAAAGAAATTAATATTTCCAAAATTGCTGCGAGCGTAACGTCAATTCTTGAAGCGCAGGCGAGCAGAGGAGTAGTGGTCAATTCAAAAACGCTGGATACGGGAGCCAAGAAAAGGCTAAAACTTGGGTAATTAGGAGGAGTAACACCCAATTTTGTGGTATTTGCTGTTGCTAAAAACAGTACTCTCAATCTTTTTTGCAACGCTGTAACTAAAAACCTTAATGTCTTTGAAATTTCAGTTCCAACTGGTAGTCTTTCAGTTGCTTCTTTGGTTAGCACTTTCATATTTGCATCGGGTGTTCTTCTTTGGATTTTTCAAGAAGTTTTTGCTTCTTTATGGTATCCACTGGTTTGTACTGTTCTTTCCTAATTTGATAAAACAATGCATATTTGAAGACTGGGGTGTACTCGAACTCACGCATTTCTAAACAAATTCTCTGACCTTTCCTGTTCCTCAGACGTTGTAGAGTTCATACTGGGATACTACTTGGCTCACGATCACATCTAAAAGTACGATGACGCTTCTAATCATTATTTTTATCGAGAAAAAGATCTGATAACTTATTTGGATTAACGTGATTCTCAATAGGTTCAGTCACTGAAATATTCGCTCGTAAATTGATCTCTCCTAAGGCTTGCGAACCGACCCGTTGTGAATACGCCCAACGTCGTTTAGTGTGTCGTTTCTATGTGATTTAATCGCCCTAGAAATAATGGGATCCGTACTAACCTTCAAAGACGACAACTTCTGAAAATGCTCATGAGCTCAGCTGCCCTACTATACGCATGCAGGTCTGACTGGTACTTGATGCACGTTAGAGCTCGGACAGCGTTTTTTGACGAGATAGAAAAGAAAATAGAAAAGAAACGAAAAGAAAGGAAAGCCGAAATTAAACCTAGGCCTCACTGCCTGGCTAATTAAGTTCATGTTCTTCATTATTCAATGGGAAATCTATGGGTTCGCTCATATAGCACTTTGATTTTCTGTCCTTAATTTTTTAACTCAATGAGGATAATTTGTACACAAAACTATACAATGAAATGTATAGGTCTCCATGCTCGTTTAAGAGAATACGAACATTTGTTTCCATGTCGGGCTTAGCTTGAGGGAAATTACTCACGCTGTGTTTCTGTAGGCGCTCATGTGTGCGCGTGCTAATGACGCAAAATCGTCCCCAGTAGGGGTGCGCGATGCCAACCTCGTTCCCAGGGTCCTCTCTCTTCCTACCTCGAGAAAGTACCCTGGTTGCGGCTGGTCACGTGTCTGCTAGATTTTTGCAGATTCCAGAGATGTGATTGAAAGGAGGGGCTGGAAAGTTAAAGTTTGTCTCAGCACGCTTGCCTACTGGGCTAAGTAGGGAGAGCAATTTGTAACCCTCCCGTTGTGGATCGGCAAAAATCATAGCGAAGGCATTGACACATTCGATATAGGAGTTCAATGCGTTGCATTTAGCTGATTTTTTCCCCGTCGATAGTCTTTGGAATTTGTGACAGTGAAAACATTTTGCAAAGAACTTGGAAATGACGACCACCAATGGATGGACCGCGCGGTGAATTTTATTTTAAAAATCATTCGGCAAAATCACAACGGAGGTATTTACTCGTTCCGTAGGAGTTTTATTCGTCGTATATTCGCCTACAAAGGTAGTTTTGACTTTGATTAAATTACTCATCGACAGTTTGACGGTCAGCCCATTCTTTGCGGCGAAAAAATTTTACGAAGAACTTGATATCAACAACGTGGGCGTGCTGATTTATATTTTTCGATCGGCAAAATCACAACATTAGGCATTGATGCATTCGTTTAGAGTTTGATACGTCCCGTGTTTGGCCAAGAGACTAACTATGAATTTGATTGAATTTATCCATTTGAAGTTTGACGGTCATTCGATTCTCTTGGAGTGAAAAATTTATTGAAGAACTGGACAACAACGACATCGGCCGCGCGTTTGCAAAATCCAACGGCTTTCGTTTCAAAACGTTTAGCGGTAAGTCTAATTTTCGGTCAAGAGACTAGCTTCTCATTAAATTGAGTGAATCCCATCGAAAATTTGATGATTATTTAATTCTTGTGCCGTTAAAAACTGATTAAACTAATCCGAAACCGGGCTGTTGACGGTTATTTAAAAATGTAGTGAAAATAAACAAACTTCCCTCTCAATCAACATCGTATACTCATAGAAGTTCTGATAGAAACGAAGCACCGGTCAGGCAGGACTCTGACAAATAACGCTTAACTTTCAAAATAGAGTCTGTGAGGCAAAGCAACTTTCTCCTCCATAGACAGTTTTGACACAATTAAGTCAAAGACCCACCCCATTGTGGATTTGATTTGTATACATAGACACGTGGCCAGCCGCAACCAGGGTACTAGATAGAGGACCCTGGGAACGACGGGTTGGCGCGATGCAATACTGAGGAATCACCTTAAACTTTCTAAGGCTGATCAAATCGCTATGGGCAAATCATGTTTTGAAAACTTATGCAGACATCACCTGCAAACTTTTGTGGCACACAATAGCAAATAATGACGGTACATTTTTTACCTTAATACAGGATGAGAAATGTGGGAGTGGAACTGGCGAACGGAATGGACGACAGTTCTTTGTTTGTAGAAATGATTTTGCAGCATTTGTTGATATCCGAAATCTTGTTCGAGAGGAAGACTTTGATGGAAAACACGAAGAGACTACATGTACAGGAAAGAAAACACAGGACAAACAGGAAGCTGTTCACAAGGAAATTCGAAAAGGTAACTCTTTGGCGAGATCAATTAGTTATTCTTACAGATCATCTTGCAAGTCTAGACATTTGTTCGTATTTTTCGTTTAGTAATATCATGGGTGACAAATTACTCCTTAATTTTGGCGCGAAATTTCAGCCGTAATTTATAATTTCACATGTGAAATTATAAAATTGCTATGGCAACGCTTCCGTAACCCAGGATTGTG
>Ga0126337_10002587_pt1 | contig 11567 bp, 5 predicted proteins | sample DipCmetagenome_FD_92527 | JGI IMG/M metagenome (GOLD analysis project Ga0126337, IMG submission 92527) | Coral microbial communities from La Bocana,Puerto Morelos, Mexico - Diploria C A metagenome | ecosystem: Host-associated > Invertebrates > Cnidaria > Coral | place: La Bocana,Puerto Morelos... | reverse complement strand
CAAACTTGGGAAAACTGATCAAACTGACGATCAGACTCAGCAATGGAGGATATTTAGGAAGCTGGTATCTGAATAAGGTAATGGATGTGGGAATTTACGTGCGACGTCCTGTTCACAAAACCTCACTCATTTCCCCACACGCGTGCCAATCTTAGAATCCTTATGTTCCATCGGTTGAATGCAAAAAGCTTCAGTTTAAAGATAATTTAGGTGTGGCTTAAGATGAATTGCCGTCATGAATTCATCTGTTATTAGCTTATGAAAGGGTTGAAATTTTTGTCTTAGGCAGTTACGTGCTCCCATAAATTTATACGCCCATCCAACAAAAATGCCTCAACTAACTGTTTCTTCAAAAATTAATAATTTTATTAAGGGTGCATTCGCTTTCCATGCTATCTCCTGCTAGATGTTGTGGAACTTCTCATTAAACGCTGGTTCAATTTTTTCAGATTCACGTTCAGAATTACAGAAGACGAGTGGATGTTACATTCACGTGTTACTGCTGGCTGAGGGAAAGTAATAATAGCAAAACACTGGAACTTTTCTAAGTCTGTCTACGCAAGTCACGATCAGCAATTAAATCACTAAAGAGTTTGATTAAATTTGTATAATTAGATGTACACGATTTTTTTAAAAGTAGTTTTTCTGATTCTTATACTCTTATTACCTTATAATGTGACTCTGAGAAAAGGATGTCATTCTCCGAAGTTGCGCTTTATATAGTCCATCCTCTGCGAGACGGACCAGTTAAAACGGTCCATTACGATGACGTCACGCTACACGGATCCTTGTCTCCAATTGTACGATTTTATTTACGAAAGGGCTGCAGCGCCACCAGATAGGGAAATTATGTTATTTTTCAAGCAAAACGCTCTTGATTCCGAGCGGGCAATGACACTTGAGAGAAAACATTACAAAACTCCTAAATAAAGTTTTTAGTTAGTTATTTCTGTTTAAACTTTTTAAAATAAGCTTAAGTTTTAGATTTGAATATACTGAAATTGTTGATAGATTGAGTATGTGAGCTTTGAATATAATTATTTTTGGAGTTATAGCAGTTTCATTAGATGGGGAATTTTTGGGTTTTTTTTATGCAAAATGAGTGCGTTTGCATTCCGATTTCAACGCTCACACACTCGGCCATTTTGTAAATTTTATTCGGGCAAGAAGGTCACCCTCTCATCCCCAGTCCGAAGGCTCCTACGCTTATGATCCCTAATCAAATCGTAAACTCCTGTATCTCCTGCATCTTTTCCTAAGGAGTGCTGAAATTGCATAAAAATGCGTGATCTTGCCCCTTTAACTTACTTGAGAAAGAAAGGAACTCGGAAGATTGTGCAACACCTTGAATCTTTTTTCCCATTAGAGGGATTAGAGGGAAGGTGAGCGAAAAAACGCGCATCCTCTCCTTTTCAAGTCCACTACTGTTTATAACAACATGCCGTGGCTATCCAAGAAAAACATCATTGCTTTCGTAATGCTGATAGACGATGTTTTATATAAGTGCTTCATGTTTCCTAGAGTTCAAGTTTAGGGAGTGCCGAGGTTTCACTGGAGCGCAAAAACGTAACAGTCCGCTAAATTTTAAACTGAAAAATTTGCATTATTGTTAAGTTTCAATTTCATGGTTTATACAAACAGTCGCTCATCCGTGATATGAAATCTCCCGCCTTATTCTACAAAATAATCACTACTAAACAACGACAAAGTGTGATAACACATCTCTGGCATCGAGCGCGAATGCAAAGAAAACTATACATTTGTCCGTGAGAACTTTTTTTTATTTAATGTTAGTATAAATTTAAGATTTTTGTAAGGTCAGAGGCACCTTATTAATTTGTAATCGAAGTTAACTGACGGTTAAGTGTAGTCAGTTGTTCCAGAGGGACAAACGGCGAGAAGTCACATTATGAAGAGACTTCTGGCAGGCGGTATTTTGGCGGTGATTGTGATCTCAAGCTTAGCTGCTACAGGACATGATCAAGAAGGTACAAAAAATTAATTTCTCTGTATCTTACGTTGCACACTCAGTTTGTTTTAAGTTGAAAGCTAGTTCACTATGCACGTATAGCTTATCTATGCAAGGAGTGCGAGCTGGACCGACTGTTGGACCCCTCACTTAGTTCGTAATTCTCAACTGGCTTGTTCGAGCAAATTCAACAGAGAACGTAATTTCATTCAGGATGTTTTCCTCCAGGTACACCACAAAAGAGCGAAATTCTCTTATTCAAACAAACCATTTTTTTTTAGATATCTTTGCTTTCCAGTGCTTTTGAATCAAGCACGCTTTGTCAGTTTTCGCCTCCTCCTCTCCAATATTTAGCCCTGAGACCGAAATGCCAGTTAGATTTTTCTTTGTTAAGGATTTATGTCAAGACTTATGATGTCTCTTTCTTGTAAACAGCAGGAAGAGATTTATTTGCTATAAATAAGACATAATTTCAAACTGTCGAAGTCATTAATTTATGCTGAATTTCAACACGGTCTCAAACCGCTCCATCCTAATAACCACTTGCTATTTTCTGAAGACCAGTCAACGAAACGTACACTTTTCCACACCATCAATTATTATTTTTATCTAAGAGTTTCTTCAGAGATACCGCTGTAACATTTAGAATAACTAAGAGAATTTTATTTTAAGGCGCCAAATTTTTAAGTTTCAAATTATGATAATTTAAGCCTTGTGACCTTAATATTCCGCATGGATAAATCTCGACACGAACACAAATTTATGGGGGTGGGGGAGATGTTGAAGTACACCGTTTCGGTCGGGTTGGAACGTTTTAGAATAAGGCCAATATCAGATGTGCTTTCTTGTTAACGCAACAAAATTGACCGGAGACCAATGGGGTAAAATGCTCTTCATTTAAGCTAAGCGAGAGTCAGAGAATTGATTGATGAGTTTTGGTTTATCGTGGCCTCTTATCTATAGACCCTGACATGCGCGCTACCGAAGACTATTATCCATAAGAGTGAACAAGAGGTTTAAGAGTTCGACCGCGCGCGCTCTTTAGACGCACGGACGATGACAACTCCTTCTACCGAGTACCGACTCTTCCAAGGCACTTTTGACTGAGCTCTAATGTTAGGCGATTGAGCCTTAAGGCCTGAAGAGAACTTTAATTTTCGTTTTCTCTTAATTGGGCCTTAAAGTGAATCTTTCGTTTATAGGCAGTAGTTTGCGTCCCATATCCCACATAGTAGGAAGTCGAATAAATTGAAATTATTTCCTTTATAGTATACTGAAACCATTTTTATTTCATGAAGGTAGCGACGTAACGAGGAGAAAAACCCATCCGTCATTAGGAGCAGAGCGAGGAGAATCATTGATCAGACCACAAGACGATTCCAGAACTTGGGAAGAGAATGCACCACGTGGGAAGATACTCAATGGAGATAGCAATTTATTGAACAAGAGAGATCGCTCGCCTCCGATGAGCATAAAGTATTCAAGCTTGTCAATTGAGGCAGAGCTGGCGAGAGCCAAGTCTGTTTTACGAGCTATTATGGCCGAAGGTTGTCCATCAAATGAAGGTATGTCTGAATGCTGGTTGCCGACCAACAGCTTATAAGCGTCTTATCCCCCTGTCGTGAAAAGAAAAACGAAACTATTCGAAAAGGAAGACTTTCAAATGCCTCCACTCTGTAATGAGCGTTTTGGCAATGTTAGTGCGGACTGTGGGCGTAAACGCGTCAGAACGTTTGCGTCCCGTTTTCAAATGAAAACCTATCAGAATGTGGAAGGGGAATAAGTGTTCCCCAACGCCCGGGGGAATTCCATATTGAAAGGACAGGGTACGTGCTGACCGAAAATTTCGAAACGAACCCTTATGAGGTACCAAGATTTTGTTTTGTGGGCGAGGCTTGATATTTTTTCCACAAGGCAAGAGGTGCCAATTCTAAAACAACACACATTAACTGGATACCAAAAATTTCAGCGTCTCCTTATAGCCCCCAGATATTGGAAGCTCTCCCTGCTATAAAAAGGTCTCAATGGGGGTGGGCAACAGTTAATTTATTTTCCTTACAGTTAACAGAGATGTTAGAAATTAATTATCATTGTTTCAAAATTTCAAAGATTAATTTTTATTAATTGAATCTGTGAAACATATTTAGAGTCCAAGCCACAGACGAGACACAGAAAAGACTTGACAAGGGATCTTGAGACTTTCACTTTCGTGGGTGCAATTTTTACGCTTAACCTTACGGCTCAATTCTTGGCCCGTTTTACGGAAAACGGTTTACTCTTTTGAGACCCTAGCCTTTTATAAGCCGAGCAAAATCGCCTTACCCAGTTTTACAAGTCCATGGCTTGTTATCGGCATCTTACGGTGCGGGTATGCTGGGCGTGGTTTTCGTTTTCTTCACAACATCATTTTATTTTTGACAGAGAACTTGTTCAACATTACCGTGTACACCGCGGACTTGAAGCTAGCAGGAACGACATCGCGAGTGTATATCAACATCTACGGAATGCTTTATGGCTTGCAGGAAAGCACGCCGAAATATCATCTCACCAATCACATCAGCAAGGAATTTAAAAGGGGACGGTGAGTTTTAATGATTCATCCTACCTGCAGTCATGGACAAAAGTCTTGGGAGGAATTCGCTCATTTGGTATTTTTTTTTCACACACGTCAAACAAGCAGTCCAGCGTGAGTGCCACTACACTTGCTCAGTCCCTCCTGCCAATGTTGGACCTGCAATCTCTCCAGCTAGAGTTTCAAATGGGTTTGGGAGTCAGGAAAAGCAACGCATAGCAGTGTTTTCTCAAACTTAAGTTATTAAACACATAATTCGTGGTATTACATCAGTGTCCCAAGGACCTTTTGTCCATCATAAGGTTTAAAAGTGTAATCTTTGCCAATACGAAGAGAAGAACGGTCCAGCGTCATCCTTGAAGAGACTTTGCCTTAGATGCATGCAGTAAACTACTTATGTATGAGTTTAAATGTCGAAACCTGGTACTTCTTGTTTCATTTGTTTGTTTTTAATACCACCTTTACTAGTGTAAGGGTAGTTCTGAAAAGCAATTCGCCTTAAGGCTTATAATGCATGTTTGAGAAGACACGGGTATGCCGGTTTGGCTCAGTGCCAAAAGCTCGATGCAGAGATTCTAATTTATCTGGATTTCTTTTAGTGTGGATTCATTCCTGGTTAAGACAAAGTTTGTTGGTCTGGTGGATCGAATTACAGTTGAGCACGACAATACAGGAATATCGCCGGACTGGAATCTGGACAAGGTACTGCTCACTCAGAGAAGTAACTTGGGATCAAATCACTATGCGAAGTACCGAGCCCGGCTCCGCCACTCTCAAAAAGAAGCCTTTTATACCCCATCTTTCTCTCTTTGTGCCTTACACCCGCTTCCAGTGTTAAATGTGTAGTCGATATCTTTCTACCATCTTTCGACATGACATATCCCCACATGCTGTGCATGTAAACGGCTGAAAGACTGTTTAACTGTGAAACTGCATGGCAATGTTTATTAGCGGAAGAAATGACAACTAAATGATAATTACTTATCTCAAATGGCCGAAGAAGATTGTAGTCTTTGCATGTTTCCCGATTTACGGGATAAGTCAAACGATCGAGTGTAGTCGTTCGGCTCTCAGTATAGTATCGTCCGGTAGGATTGGGCTGCTGCATTTTTAGTATTCGAAAGATGTAAACATTTAAAACAATCGATTTATTTCTCAGAGAATGACTAGTTGATACTCCTAGCCTTATTCTGTTATCAAATAAATCCATCTTTCACGACTAAAAGTCGAGTTCAACCGTAGAGAATTCCGTTGTGGTTACATTTTTGGAGTAGGTCAGGCTACGTAGCATGTCGAGGGATGGTTCACCGTTGCATGTAACACTGAAAGCGGGTGTGGTTACCAAAAGCATGGCTCAGTAACACGCATGTGGGTATAAGGGAAATCTGAAAACGCGTCAAGACACTAAGGAAAACTTTTATTTTAACGCTGATCCTTTCTTTACTTTTGTTTTTAAGGTGGTGGTGCATGATCTAAAGCTCGGCACTGTTCAGACGTTCTCATGTAGCTGTGAACTAACAGGATATGAAAATGAAGTCACTTTACCGCCAATTTAGACTGCATAAGAATGTGTAGATAAGTCCAAAAGGAAAATGGCAACTCGTCTCGCCAAAGGGTCAAAGTTAAGGATTTTGGTCTCACTTAGCATATTCATGACAAAACACCACTGTTAGCTGTTAAAGTATTTTTAGGGTTTACTCGAAGACCTAATAATTAAGTCAGTAATTATTTCTGTTTTTGGACTCGATTTCTGCTGTCTATCGAGTCCGGTCTACTAGCGCGGGCTCCTGTGCTGAACAGCGCAAGCCTATTCCGTTTAAGTGTTATCTTTAGTTGCCAAATAAAGCTCCAACCACGCCCATATTGATCTCCTGTAGGGGTTTAATAAAAAAATTTCTGACGGGTATCCTCAACTTTTTCGTATGAGGTCTTCTCCCCTCAGGGAGTTAAATGTCTTGTCAAAATAGCAAAATTGATGGTAACTCTTTCGACACAAGGCGTATATAATTTAAGTAAAAATGGAGGTTTTCAATTAACTAAATGCATGCTATAAAGTTTGTACTACACATAACGTATAGTTTCGTACCTCAGCGTGCGACTCAAGCAAAATATACTGTCATTTAATTCACCATTCGTAGACTTCAATAATAAATAATATGAAACACTTGTTTTGCTTTGCATTCTCTTCAGCCAGACTTACGGCATTTGATAATAGTAATCGTACAACATTTTTCAATGAGCAAGAGTCATTTTTCTATTCGTGAGTGTTTTACGAGCTCGTGCTTGACATCAAATTGCTCGTCATTCTGCGGCCTGCGTTCATTGTGCGTACGCTCGCAGTTACAGTAGCACGCTCAGCCTGCGCGCTTAGCTCCCACGCAAGGCAGGAAAAACACGCCAATGGCCGATCACCTCGGCAATAGGTCGGTAGATACTTGGCTTCTGTCACCACTTTGCTAGATATTTTGGCATTTCAGTACACGGAAGTACGATACACTTGCCCCAGCCTTCCAAACCATCACAACTCTTCCATAACTGGCCAAAGGCCACACCCAGACAGTTCAAACTTCTCCAAAATTTGTGTGACCAGTCGAAACAGCATGATCTTGGGCCGCTTGCTGCCCAGTCAGCGGTGTGCCACAAACGAGACAGCGGATAGAGAACTGCGACAGGTTTGTGAAATGACGTTTCTGGAATGGAAAAATCGGCGATTACAATAGAAGCTGAGACGCGAATAATTTACGGTCTTAAAATCTCAAACAGTTAAGTAATCAGAGAGCTTATCACTGGAGATGGATCGAAACCAATCAAATGTCGAGCTTTCAAACGCAGGAAAACTTTCAGCCGTTAGACAGCACGGGAGCGCAGAGGAACGCGTAACCAGTGTCAAACATGGAGAAATTCACGCACTGGCTCTGTTATGATATCACTGTAGGTTCATCAGTTGAAATTCACTCTGAATTTTTAAGTATGTAGCCGAGGCCAAGAGCCGAGGTATGGGGCTCCTGTTGAGCCTATCAAGTCTAACCTGTTTGGCTTCTGCAGCTATTTCAAGAGCTTCCGCCAGTCGCATGTCGTCATCAACAGGAAACACAGTCTGTAGCGGCACTGCTGAATTATCAGAGCTTTGAACAGCGAGGGGATCGTAATGGATGCCGTCATATATCAGATATACACAGTTGCTGTAGCCGCTACCCTCCCCTGTAAATGAAAGCAGATCTAATGATGATATTAACTTACTAATAACGAAAACGCCACCTTTTATGCCTTTTCCTTCACTGAATCTGCCCCCTAAATTACGCTCACAGAACCGGGTTCTACGAGCTTAATTTAGGGGTAGGTTCAGAGCAGGAAATTATCTATTACCCCCTGCCAAAAATGCTGAATATAGATTTGAACACAGGGAAACAATTTCTATATGTAGCTATATTTTTGCCACAATTATTACGTTGAAAAAAATGTATTTTTAAAAAATTAAGAAGGCCAAATTTGCGACCAAAACCAATTAGGGATCACTTCAAGATATGGAGATTGGTGTCTCCTCTAGCTATGGAATGTGGCTTTGCTTGGGCAAAAATTCACATTTGAGTTGGTTTAGTCTTCTATGTAGTCATGGAGGCCATACTGGTGTTCCCAAAGAATAAAATTTCCCTCCCTTTGAAAATACGTTCTTCTTATACCAAAAATACCTGTAAATTGAGAAAGATCTTCAAAAGTTAAAGACTTTACAGGAAATTTAGACTAGAATTTCCAAATAGGTGGAGGAGTGGGGGGAGGTGGTAACATACTAAAAAACCCTTCCCTAGGAGAGGTGAGGATATTCTGTGAAAAAAAAAAAACATCCTTATTGTGCAATAAAGTGAGAGAGCTGACTGGTTCTTACCAAACCTATCCACTCTTTCTGACTCAATATCAACAACAGCTATTTCTGTCTCATAATGCTTGCTGAGGATTGACAACTCTATTGCTCCTGAGTAAGCAAATCATAGCAAAAGCGATACTTAAATACTCTCAGCTTAAAGGAATGAAAGCCCGCCACTCTATGGCAGGGAAAAAAAAAATCCAGTTGCTCAATGGGCCAGTACATTTCAGTTTTCAATTGTGAATATTTGTAAGTTGTAATTTCACTTGCCAAGTGGACCACCAAACTTCCATTTTCACTTGCCCAAGAGCAAAATTTAGTGGGAGGCGCGGTGGCCTCATGTGTTAGTGCGCTCGACTCCATTATGTTGCATTCTTGGGCAAGACACTTTCTCAAGACACTTTCACACTCTCACAGTGCCTCTCTCCACCCAGGTGTATAAATGGGTACTGGCAAATTTAATGCTGGGGGTAACCCTGTGATGACTAGCATCCCATCCAGGGGGGAGTAGCAATATTCCTAGTTGCTTAATGCTATGGAGACCGGGATAAGTTCCAGCCTGATGGGCCACTTAGGCTTCTTGCCCTGGGCATTCAGCCCTGGGTTTTTACCTGCCCTGCACTCTAAACCATGAACAAATACTAAATGGCATGTACCTCCCCAGTTTTCTTTATCCAATATCCAGTTGCAGTAATCTGAGTTATCACGGCCCAAAAACACATTGTTGTAAGTTTGAGGATCACTTGAAACACACTGTGCAATGAGCTTTCGTAACTCTGCAGTGCATGTTGTGTCACCAAACAGAACATAACTAAAAGAGAGATTCAAAGTGAAACTGATATTGAAACACAATTTGCAGTACAATGAAACCATCAAATGATGATTCAATTGAAGGGTTCCGTGGAAAAAGGGCGTTGAACATTGCCAAAACAGCTCCAAATTTCGCATGCTGGTTTGTTTAATATGTGATGGCGTGTCTTTTTTGCTTGACTTTGCTTTGTTTTCGAGGTATAAGGTATGCAAAAAACATTGGTTTTCCTAGCAGCATCTTTTTATCAAACACGAAACATTTTAAAATGCTCCGTTGGTTTCATTGTTCAAGAAAACAAAACATTTTCTTTGTTTCATGTTAAACAAACAGATGCCGCTGGGAGAACGGACATTTTTTTGCATAGTTTTTATCTCGAAAATGAAGCAAAAAAAAGACAGGACATTCTTAATACACCTAAAAATGTAAAATTTGGGGCTGTTTTGGCAATGGCCAATTTTAGCCAAAAATCTCTACTGACCTTTTTACACCAAACCCTTCAATTGTTAGTGAATTACTGAATTATACTGGCATACTAACCTTACACTTGCAAAAAGACATGAATTATCTGCAGGGACAATTCTGATTTGCAAAAACAACAAAAAACACATTAATTTTAAATTATTTCCAAAAATAGGGTGCCTTACAAGTGCTACAGTGAGGCATCATAGCCTGTGCATGAATTAAAATTTAGTATCAAACTGTGGGGTTGACATATACCAACACCACCCCTGCCAAATTTCAATAACCCAAACAGTATTTAGGAGAAAATGATTGATAGACCAATTAAATGACGGGAAATGCCTTACGCAATGCAGATTAGTATGACAACCAATCAGTGTACCTTCCAAACATTCCAGGAACGCCACCCAGAGTGTGGAACACAGCCCCACACCAAGTTCTCTCTCCTCAATGTTTTGAGGGGAGGGGGTGGCAGCACACAAGGCATCAGAGAGAAAGATATATTACCATTTGTCAAGATAGGGGACAGTGATCAGTGATCATTTGTAATGTATAAAGTTGTTACTTTCTTATTAACTAGACAAGCTGTTTAAAAGAGTCTTCAATGCTGTGGTCTAATAAAAATTATGAGGAGCCCAAAGGTTCCTAACCAAGAAATGCTGGGTGCCCAATACTTAAGCTTACAATACATGTACAGGTACAAGTTTTTACAGTTTTCCAAAGGCAAAAGTTAGTCAGCTTTGACATCCAAATGCTCTTATCTCTCACATTTTTGTAAAAAGAAAAAAAAAGCTGATTGAATAATGCAATAATGATACTAGCTTGCCTCTTTGTCATAAACATACTTTCTTGATATCTTGCCAAGCGCTGCACTGCTCAGGGATTTCTTGTAACTATCTAGTAATACTTTTGCTGCTTTTTTGTCCTCCTCAATGATAAGAGTGTCCCCTGATCGAATGTCCAGTGACGATAATGAGTTACCTTTATCTTGACAGAACAGCTGCTTTGGTGGGAATCCTGACAGAACTTTAAATTATCAAAACAAAAATAAACTACTGTCAGCTTTTAAGTCTGAAAAACACACCTAAAATATAAATGAATGTAACTGTCTGGTCACTGACTTTTCACTCCAAGCTGTCCAAAATTTGGAAATAACATAATATGCTGACTGTGTTAAAATTATTTGTTTTTATCAAGCATTTTTGTTAACTAATTACTTCTCTGTGCGTGGGGTGGAACATCTGTCATTAACCAGATCTTCTCCTGTAGGTCAGCAAAGGTGGAGGTTGCAGAAAGCCCTTCAAGGTTGTTCCGCCTTCCTCCTTTGTACTGGCACCTTAGAACCTTGGGTTGAGTATAAATAAAACAATGCCGTCTTTACGCAGAGGAGATCCAATTCATTATACACCTGATCATCTGATACAATCTTGCTACTCTAGCAATGTAATTGGTTTATTTAACTAGGCCGGTCTGAATTAAGTAACCTAGTTCATTTTTCTAAGATCATTGAGATATTGTGAGTTGAAAATCATCAAAGGACTAAGGGCCTCACCATATTCTGTTAAAACACCCTTTCAAACTCATTAATAAGTCATCAAGTTTAAAGATTACCGGTACGTAACTGATAAAAATTCACTTTTTGGTGTAAAACTTAAGCTTACGAATAACTTAGGTTCATAATGAGGTCAGAAAAATAATTGGTCTTCGTAACAATACTGTTCAATCGAGTCGCAAAGAGTCACCCTGTATTGAAAATTCTGCATAGCGGATATACATATAATGCACGGGCACAGGAACAGACTCACCAAAGCCGCCATCTTGAATCGCACGTTGAAGGACTGGAATCAAGTGAGCCTCGTCCCGGCGGAAAAGTACTAAATTCCCGCCTTTTTTT
>Ga0126337_10002584_pt1 | contig 11571 bp, 6 predicted proteins | sample DipCmetagenome_FD_92527 | JGI IMG/M metagenome (GOLD analysis project Ga0126337, IMG submission 92527) | Coral microbial communities from La Bocana,Puerto Morelos, Mexico - Diploria C A metagenome | ecosystem: Host-associated > Invertebrates > Cnidaria > Coral | place: La Bocana,Puerto Morelos... | reverse complement strand
CCGAGCAAGAATGAACAAATTTGTTGGGGTGACAGAAGGGGAAGACATCTTCCTATCCAAATGCCTGGACAGCAAAAGTAATTTATCCAGAAACAGAGGAGTGGCCTGCCTGGGAGTAACTCTCGCTTGCAATTGCTCCGCAGTAACTGACTTTAAGTATTCCTTAACAGGTAAAGATGCAGCAGGGTTACCTAAACCAAGCGTAGCGACCAAGTAGCCCTGCCGAACAATGGAACGAAAAATGATCCGAAGTTTGCCAACGTATGAGTCGACCGTCTTGTAAGATAAACGTAAAGGGCATTTGCAGGGATGAATGTTTTTCTTACCTAGATGAGGACAAGGCTGGGAATGAACTTGCGTTTTCCCATTTTGGTCCTTCCATGCGAGAAAACGGCAAACGTCTGAGAGAGTTGCCGAATAAAGCGACATATGACCAGGCAAAGAATTTTGAAAGGATTGCAGCTCAGACTTCAGAGAAGATTTTTGCTTAGCGTAGGCCGAGTTGAGAGAAAGCATCTGTAATTCAGCCAACCTAGCGTCTAGAGCAGACAAATCAAAATCCTTGAGCGGTTGGGGGACAGAGTGATCAACTTTCCTCTTATAGCTGCACATCTGGCAAAAACGAAAGCAGTGGTCGTTTGGATGCTTGCAAACAGGACACTGAACGGCACGGACAAAAAGACGCCCGACCTGGGGAAGTTCCTGATGCAAAAAAACGAAAGGATAACTAAGTAAAGATAATGATACTTTACCCTTTAAAGAGGCTTAGAGGGGCATACCCTAAAAACCCAAAGATCCCAGGGAAGAGGCCAATGGGAGGAAAACCCCTCTTTAGATGGAACAAGGACAGCGCCCAAAGCCCCTTTTGGAGCAAGAAGAAAAGAATCACAAGCTGTAGCACGCAAAAGAGGCCACCAGTATTTCCTTGGGGAAACGTCCGGAGCAACAATAGTAAATGACATGCAAGAGCCCGAAAGAAAGCGAAGAACAAGAGAGATGAGAGCAATAGGGGGAAAAACGTACAGATTTGAAAAAAGACCATCATGATGTTGAGAAATTCCTGGGCAAAAAGATTGACACCGGAACAACCAGGAACTGGAAAGGGGGCAAAAAATGGAAGAGGAGAGCCATCCAAACCATGCTGGACATTCGACGGGAGTGCCATAAGATCTACTGAATGACCATTTAACCTACCGAACACTGACTGTACAGAATCCCAAAGAGGGGACGAAAGCATTGCATCCTGGCGCGAGATACGACGAGAGGGCAAATCTGCGATGTTGTCCACACTTGGAATATAAAACAAACGCAAATCAACGTTAAGAGGACTGGAAACGACGAAAACTTGTTTCAAAGCGCGAAACAAAGCGGGCGACCTGGAGCCTTGACGCTCCCAGGCTGAAATGAGAGCTTGACTATCCACAAAAACATCAACCCTTGAATCCTGGATCGAGTCCTTGACAGATGACAAAACATTTGCAAGAGCCAAGGTCTCTTTAACAGTAATGTCATAACAGATAGAAGAGTGATCCCAGTAGTCTGAGATACAACGAGGAAAAGCGCCATGGAAAGACCCTCCCCAGGCAAACCTAGAAGCATCGGAATAAAGAGTCACCTGGCGATGAAAACTCTGAGCGCCAGGGGAGAAAACCCTCCCAAGATTCTAAGAACAGCCAATGCTCAAGCTCCGCTCGCAAAAGGTCCAAGCTGAAGCCTTACAGGTCTAGCTGAGCGAGAAGCGTGGGAAATAGCTAGATTAATCTCGTTGATAAAAAGCCTGGTTGCGAGAACTGCGAGACTCATAGAAACACACTTTCCAGCCAGCTTTTTGCAAGGGAAGGAGCTCTCTATGAGAAGACGACAAAGCTGATTTAAGCAAATCAAGAAACTTCAACTTTTTAGACGGCAAAAGAGTGAACGCTTACAAATGGGAATCCGAAATAAATTCAAGATAGGGAACCCGAATAGATGGAACAAGAATGGACTTTTCCAAACCCAAAAAATAACCAGAGATACCAAAGTGGAACAAACAACCAAAATAGCAGCACATGCACGTCAAGAAAAACGCAGAAAAACGAATGAACTAACCGAGGAAGACAAAAATAAGCTAACGGGTAGGAAAACAGAAAAGCCTAGGAAAACTGAATGTAGCGAACGAGCGAAGAAACGGAACGGGAAGGCAAAAAAATGACGACAAAGCAATAAACAAAACTGAAACTATTCACCTCCAGCGTTTCATGGCTTGCAACCGTAAAAGGGGCCTCAGCAGACGAAGCAGTATCGGCAGAAGAATTTTCCAAAACGGCCTGAGCGGCCGGCACAGTTGCTGTGGGTACTTGGGCTTCCCACGGGTCAGGCATAACGCGAGAGCACAAAAGGCCAGACTGGCGAGAAAAGAGAACGAATGAAACTGGGTGAATCCTTATATACGCTTTGAGGGAGACCGCTGACAAATAGTTAGAGGACCTATATGGGGGATTCGCTCTCTTACCTTGATAATCTCTTGTTCCATCGGAGGTGAAAACAGAGTAATACTCACGGTCTACCGCGTCCGAAAAAGTCCCAGCTCTGTCTCTTTCGTCCCCTATTACTGCAATTGACCAGTTTATAAATTTCTTTTCTTTTTTCTTTTTCAAAAGGAGCAAAATGCTCAGAGAAAGATTGAAGGATACTCAAATAGTTTTCGTGGAAGAAAACCCAAGGCACCAAACTTATTGCCAAATTGGTAATGGGGGATTTAAAGTGCAAAAAACAGGTAAATATGAACTTCAATCTAGTATCAGGTCCCTTATTGATTTAATTGTCATATGTTTACCCTTGGCTTTCCTTGGTTGTCTTTTTGACAATCAACCGATCCACTGACCCGGTTTAACGGGAAGGAGGGCAATACGAAATGAAACATTTTCTGAGAATGGCCTAAAGTTTATATATGGGCTCGTGTTTCCATGAATCTTTCGTTCTCCCAAACTTCCAGTCGTATTTCTTTTTGACAATGAGATTATGAGCTCGAGATTTCTATCGCGTAATAACTGACGAGGTTGGAGTTCGAGTCAACTATCACGCATAGGAATGGAGAGCGAATAATCTAATTATTTTAGTATTAATTACTAGTCGTTCCAAAGTTTATCTAAATCCTCTTCACGGACATCTCAAAAATGCAAAGAACCGGCCACCAGAAGCAAGCAAGTAGCGTAGCTAATTACAGAACGACATCCGTGATAGAATGCGAGCAGGTTTATGGTGAAAGGCTTTACACCTTGATATTCTTATGACCTTTTCGGTCTTTTCTTTCTTCATACGAAATCTTTACGCTCGAATTTTTCATTTCCTTTTCTGAAACGAGTGGGGACTGTGCTTGTCGTCTCGTTTGAGATTGCAAATTGCGGATTTTAATATGGTCTCGTGTTGGGTGTTCAAGACAGAAAGCAAAATGTACTTTCACCCTGTAGGGTATAGTAAAGGGTTGCACGTGAAGTAAAAGTAAAAAAAAAAATGCCTCATGTTTTGATGGTTTCTATTTGAAGTTATCTGAAGATGACTTCTGTACAGTTTGTTACAAAAGCCATTCAACAAAAAAAACAGTCCTTCTCGTGAAGACTGTCTCTATATTTACTCTTGACTAAAACTTATCAAAACCCATGGGAAACCTGAAAACAAATCGAAAGAAAACAAACCTTATTTGTGTCACAAATTAAGCCGTCTGAGTGATTATGGAGAACATTAAAATTGTAGAAAATAATTTTTCGATCACAGTATTCCTATTAACGAAATTGATTTTTCTTTTCATCAACAGATTTGGCGTTTGACATTTAGCATTTTCCCGTTTTAAAGCAAGGAGTATTTCTCTATCTAGAAAATGGTTGACATAAAACACTTCGGACATTTGAGAACACTAGACAAGTGTAGAAATCACAAGCCGCATTTCCCTCGCGTTCTCAAACACCCTTCGTGTTTTATCTTAATTAGTTTAATACGTGGCTTAGCCTTCTTTATTGCTAATGACTACAGCAACCATTGTTGACCTGCAGATACAGAAAAATGTTTTTATATTATAATGGCCCTTTCCAAATTAATTTTTCTCATTTGCATCACAATATAATCTAGCATGTATGTGAGGCAATTTCAGGCTATTCTGAAGTTTTAGCCAGAAAATTGCATCGCACACACGTTGGATTACATTGTAATGCACATGAGAGAAACTAATCTCTTGGCGTAGAAGCATAGAGTTTCTTTGAAAAGAGGGGGCCAGTCTTGGACCCTGTTAGCTTAAAAGAAGTTTTAGTAAGTTTTTAATAAGTTAACCCTGTTTTATTTGGAAGACAGTACAAACTTACCACTTTTAAAATAATTAATGGACAAGCTCCTCTCTATTTACAAGAGCTTGTTTGATTGAATCTATGGATTGCATAAGATCTAGTAATAAGAGTCTTAAGCCGCAAGACGCAGATACTATAACAAAGATATAGATATAGATAAAGATATAGGCGATCGTGCTTATATGTGTGCAGCACCCAAACTTGACAACAGTCTTTCCTATCAAGTGTTAAACGACAACAGTTTTTAACAAAAAACGTTACTTTAGCACCTATGGCTTGCCTATAGCATGGAAAATTATGCAGCTTATTTGAAAGGCTTGTCAAAAAAATAATAATAATGACATTTTCCTTTTTGGAATATCTTTTTTGACACCAGAAATGTTCATCACAAAAGAAGCTAAACAATAATCATAGTGTTGTTGTCATGGAAACTCTCTTGGCTCCAGTCTCTTTCTGTCAAAACCAAATGTCCTCATTTTTAACCCTTTAAAGTAGGACAGAGGCTCCTGTTTTTAATGATTCTCAATTATATAAGGTTTCATTTTAAAGAAGTACCAGATGTAATTTTTACGAATATTTTTACTTAGTGGGTTTTAATTATATTTTTTTATAATTTTTTATATTGTACATGTTTACTAGTTTGAGACTGTCGATTGAGGTCATTGAGTCCAAGTCCGAAGGTGCCAACCTAGTTCCCAGGCTCTGTCTCCTCTGCCTCCCTTTGTCGTTGAGAAAAAGACTCTGGTTGCGGCTGGTCACGTGACCACCTGTGACACAAACTTTTCCTCTGGGGTAGAGTCAACGAATAATTTTTGTTGATCTCAACTGAAGCAAAAGAGCGGCGATCGCTGGTAAATTCCAGCCGGTCGAATTACTAAGAAGTTTTTCGCTGTTAGTATTTCTGTCAAACGGCCGATTAGCCGAGTATTCTGTCTTGCATTTGATTGACAGCAATGCAATATGATTTACAGTTTTGTTGACATAGCCCGCACTTATATTTATCCGCATCGGGTTTATATAAGTTTTAATTTAAACCGAGATGCACGATTTCCCTGGCATAGTCGATAATTATATTTTGGTAAATAAAAATGGTAAATAAATTAAAACATCGTTTTATGTAGCAAAAACTGTTCCGAGTGGTTAGTTTAACAGTTTTATTTCCAAGTAGTAAATTGACCGATTGGATTGAAATCAGAGCGATACTTCAATACGCTAAATTTATATAAATATGGTAACCAATTACGATACGTATTACTGTGACTTTCGAGGCTCTCAGATTGCTATAACATTGAGAATACCAAAAATTATAAAATTCGTATCCACGTGCGGCCATGTAATATCCTTTATATAAAAACACTGAAAAAATACACCACTCGTCAAATTCAGATGAAGCCACATCCAGGACTAGGATGGCGTATTTTCCATATCCTTACTATCGAAAATATTGATGGCTTGTTGACCCTAAAACTGAACTTGGTACATGATCGAAACGTCTTCGGATCTTTCTCGACAATCTTCGGCAATCTTCGTTAAACTTAAGAAAATCCTCGGAAATATTCGATAAGTGGTCGGAAATCTTCGAAACACTCTCAGAGACACCGTTATCAGTTTGTTTAAATATATGTACTAGAATATCTACGCGCGCCTATGTATTATCCTCTATGTATGTTCTCCTGGTTGTAACAATAGAAACAATTAAGAAAAGAAATGTCTTTTAAACACTCTAACTCTAATGAGAAGTTACTTAGCATTAAAGATTGTAGAAGTCTGTGTTGTTGAATACGTTTGTTTGTTGAATAAATTAATTGAACAATAAACCAAAGGCTCGTTCTTCCAACAGCCCGCGTAGTTTATCAGCCTATAAACCAACCTCGTTCCCAGGGTCCTCTCTCTTACCTCGAGAAAGTATTGGTCTATTACTTTTATATAATATTTCAGAAGGCACGCGAAATTTCCATGGGTTTACCGGCACAATAAACCATAGCTGATTGACCAATCAAGGCGAGCGCATTGATTTGATTATGGTATAATAGATAATAATTAGCAGCTTAGATCGAATATAGTGCTGCCTGCCTTCTGTGAAATACTTAATTTCACAGACTTTCCCTAGCAAACAAAAGTAAAAAAATCCACGATAGTTTTTTCCAAAGTAGAATTGGAACTGTTAATAAACAAATGATGCCACGAAAAAAAAACATAGGGTAGTGTAAATTCTCTGCTGCAAGTTAAATTTAACAAGATGCACCAGTTTAAAATTAGTTACCTCTGTCAGAGATTTTGGTCAGTTTGTTACTAATGGTCTGACCATATCAAGTGCGTGATAAAATGGAACTGCGCTAGTATAGTCAACAGAGATACACTTAAGCTTTTGTGACTTTTCAGACTCCTTTGCAAGATGGGTCAAGATGGGAATGTGGGCGTTTGAGCCGTGGTTCATCTGGCTTTTTTTATTGCTAATTATAGCATAGCGCTCCCTGGTCCTACCTAATTCCTATCGAACCATTATGGACGAAATCTCGTTATGAAATAAGGAACTGAGGTACTGAGGTACTGAGGTAAACATATGGTTTCCGATACGACCGATACAAAGCACTATGTGCGCAACAGAGAATTCAGAACACTAGCGAGATAAAAGTATCTTACATTTATTTGCGGCTTTCAGTCCTTTAGATATATTATTATCAATAACAAATATATATAATAAATGTGACAACTACTTATGAAAAAAATAGTTCGTGGCAAGTCTGACGCGGCGTTTCGTCTCGGCCAAGAGACCCTTCAGAGACCTCTCAGAATCTTACAGAAATATGCCTTTTAATTCAACATTTGCATAGAAAATTGAAAGGAAAATCAGGACCGAAATTTGGTCGCGATATAATGGTTGATAATTTCTATATACAAGGCTAAAACAGTTAAAATGGAAAGACCTAGTGTCGAAAACGTTCGGTGTTTTTACCTTTTAACTTTTTTAGCCTTGTAAATAGAAATAAATACTTGTTAGATCCAAACTCTAAGGGCAAAGAAATTGTACACTTGCGAACAGCGGGAGTCAAGTAGGCCTGTCACAACTTTTTTAATTTCTGTTGTCCTGAAATTCTAACTCGTCCGGGTAATAAAATTCACTCTCAGAGTGTTCCTCCTCGTCACTCACTCATCAGCTGCTACAATTTTCAGACCAAAAGTCGATAGTTTGTTCCTGAATTACCGTTTGCTGTTTTTACGAGCCCGTAATCAGCGCGTGGGCATGCTTCTTCTGTCAATATTCCTTATTGCTGTAAGGATGTTTGAAAAAATGTATTAAATTAAGTAAAATAATATTTCTATTATTATTCTTATCATCTAACATTTTTTCTGTTATAAAGGAGAGCAATGATTCATATACCAATCAAAAACTGCTATCTCTGATTGAATATATTTAATGATTAATGCATGATAATGCAGTCAGTAAAATTGCTTCGATATTATTTTTAAAATAGCAGTTTTAAGATATAAATGAATATATGAAAGATCATATATTTGAACTGCGGAGAATATTGATCATCGCAGTTAAACACACAACTTGAGCAGTTGTGAAATTAAAGCCTGAAAAAAATTCAGGCCAGAACGGGATTCGAACCCATGACCTCTGCGATACCGGTGCAGTGCTCTACGGATTGAGCTATCAAGCCCTCTGGGATCATCTGGGAGCTGGTCACTTTGTTGTTCACAACTGCTTGTGTGTTTAACTGCGATGATAAGTCAATAAATTCATATAGCAGTTGTAAATATCAAAATTGAAGTTACATCTTACTTATAACGTTTGAAATATTCTTTCCATAAAGCAACGTCAGGCACCATCTTTTCAGTAAAAGGATAATTCATATCCCTGCTATTCTCACGCGGACTGAAATATGTACGCGGTGTACGCGCTCTTATCTGTTCGTTAGACAGTTTTAATTATTGGATTTTGGTTAGTCTCGTGGCGGTTAATGCCGTCTCCGTACCACTCTCAGTTTATATCATTTCGCAAGGAAGGCAACTCGACACAAAGCCTAGCAGATCGACTGAAGAAAAACAGCCGAAAATTCACCCCGAAACTCTGATCGCGCCAAGATTCCACCTGGACCATGTCTGTTAGTTGCTCTACTCATTGCTTCCCTTCAGCGGAGGAAAACGTCCGCCGAATGTGAATTTGAAAATTTTAGGAGAAAACAGTGAAACCAATAAAGAATTCAAAATATATTCAATTTCTTTACACTGCGCGCACTTATGGAGTCGTTTATATGAAACCACGCCAGCAGGGCTTGTATCGAGTCCCGGAAAAGAGGAATGCAGGGTTTTAGTGTATGCCGACCAGCACTGTTGGGGCTGTTCAGGTCGTACAGACAGTTTAAAGTCGTCGTAAGAAGCAGTGGACCTATTTAAAGAGGACTTGTAAGGGTTGCCGTAAACTGGTCAGAAGAATATACAACCTAAGTCCTCACAAGTAGAGAAGCCCTGTTCATGCTATACAAGATGTAATAATTTTCATGGTTATGACGTCGCCGAGTGATGCCAAATGATGTCATTTGCAGATTATGATATCTATGCCGAAACAAATAAGAAAGGAGCCCTCTTCCAATAAACTCCCTCGCTTGAGCTATCAAAGGAAAATAATTATAATATGCTCCCGGGGCGCTACATTTAATAGCTACTGAATACGATACCATCGTACATAGCTACATAGTTACTCCGTCCAGAAGTTAAAAGCGTGAGAGAAAGGTTTCTGCCATTTACAGTTGTTACACTTTAAGGCTGGTTCTCACTAGCGCATAAGCATAAGCACAAGCCGAAATATGTAGGCGCAGTAAGATGCTGATAATTAATTAGCGCCTTTTGTTGGAAAATTTCCAACGAAAGGCGCTGATTATCAACATTTTAGAGCACCTGCTTATATCGGCTTCTGTTAACGCTTATGCACTAGTGAAAACCAGCCTTTGCAATACTACTCGTTCTCGTTTATCACCGTCGTTTATCATCGTTTATCAAGTCAGCACTATTTATTATTTATTGTTTTAAGTCAGAAGTCATGGTTCTGTCAGTATTTTTATAGTAGTTTGAACCGCACATATGTTATTTGCTATCTCCTGCGAACTAGTATGAACTTTGCAAAACTTCCAAGTTATGGAATTCGTGGACCGACACGTTCCGTAAACGCTCAACACCATTTTTTGTATGTTATATGACCACGACTACCGCCCATCATTTGGCGACAAAGAAGCCGAATAGCATAATAATTATTGTATAAATAGACACTATACGAATGTTTTCAATGTCACCAAAGGATAGCAGTCAGATATACATTCCGATTAGGTAATATGACTGTAGGCTGGGGTTATTTTGAGAATTATTTTCTGGGCTAATTTTCAGGGCCTGTATCCAGAGGATATAGTGAAAAAGTATTGCACCCTCTAAACAAAATTAATTAATACACACAGCGCGTTCTACAATCACAATAGACACCATAAGACTAAGTTCCGCTTTAAAAAGGCTGATTTTTCGGAGACAGGGAGTAAAGTTTGGATTTTTGAACCTTTTTGTGGCCAAAAGTAGTAAAAAAAATCCTTCCTCCGCAATAACTACAGCTTCTTGTTTAGAGAATTCAGGTCTATTTAATTAAGACAGCAATTCATTTGGAGTGAAACTGAACTTGACAATATGCTTGTGATTGGTGCTTTACTTACACGCCTTAACCCTTTTTCGCTGCGAAATACAAAGTGATATATGCTATGATTTTTTTACCGCAGAGGTCACTGTAGACTTCACATCTAGTAGGCCTTAAGTCCCCCCCTCTCTCTCTGATCGGTACTAAATACTGATCAAAAATAACACGCGAGGACTTGTGTTTGTAAGTGTGATTAGAAAGTAACTAATGCAAAGGCCATTTTTTTGTCTCTTAAAATGTTAACCTAACGGTACGAAACTTTCGATCAAACACAAAAGGAGATATCATAAGCAGTAAAGGATATTATTCAAGCACTGACAGTTACAAGGCGCCCGTATTCGTGATTCTTAGCGGTGGGCCTAACTTGTAATCTTTTGATCTTCTCTTATCCATCGTCAGTCTGATTGGTAGTTTTCCTTCTACTTTTGCTCAGATTTCGTTGTCTTTCTTTTTTAACAGCTATCTCATGCACTTATGTCGAATAACAAATCTTCCAAACAGAAACCAGAAAATAGCATAATTATGTAGTTTTGTACCAGCCTCGTCTTCTTATCCCTACTGTAAGTAACGAATCCATGTTTGGCCCTTTCGTCCGCGTGCATGTATCGCGCTTGGGTGCGCCATAAAAAAAAAAAAGTTGCTCTTTAACTTACAATAGGGTCTTCGAACTTAATTGAGTAGGTGAAATACACCAGTTTTCATAGTACTTTAGGCTACATGGATAACGCTTCTTTTAAGACAATCCCGTTGCGCTAACTCGGTAGGTTTCTTATGGGAAGTTGTCCAACCTCCGGGAGCATTTCACACACCTGTAGGTTTATAAAAAGGGAATAAACAGTCAAACATAAAATAAACCTATACAGCCTCATGAATTGGTCTGATAAGCTACTAGTTGATATATAACATCAAACTATACAGAACAGTTTTACCTTTAAGCATTTGTCTTTTCAGCCCTGAACCAGTAAGTAATCGCAGCAAGTCATAAATCGTTGTTGCCTGAATCGTGTCTCCAACAAGAGAACCTTTTGAGAAGAAATAGAATGCTCATTATTTCAAAAATCGAGCTTACAAAGCAAACACAGGTTTGAAAGTTGTAAGCGTTAGATATTAAATAAGAAAGACTTCAATACGCCCATTTTCTCCTCAGTATATATCTTGAATTGTTATAAGCCTGTGTTTTTAGCCGATGTAAAGCACGCTCTGATTGGCCAATTGCAGGGCATTATTCCTCCGTATTGCGCTCGGGCCGATTACGGGCCTGCAATACCAAAGCAAAAAGCCATGTAATAAACAACTTATTGCCCTCGAATGTTCGGTCTTTACAGGAAAATCTCATATCTGTCATATCTCGGCCTTGCTGGCAAGGTCTTTCCCGTAAAGACCTTACTCTCGGTTAGTAGATGGTTATTAATCAGTCGTTTTCGCATGCAATCTGTATTCGTAATTGTCTTTTTTGCAACATCACAAAACGCAACATAACTTCATTATTGTCCTAGAGACGCATGACTTGAGAAGAAATTCATTAACTGCGTTTCTTACCAATTATGAACTCTGTCCAAGCACTCTTCGGTT
>Ga0126337_10002583_pt1 | contig 11573 bp, 11 predicted proteins | sample DipCmetagenome_FD_92527 | JGI IMG/M metagenome (GOLD analysis project Ga0126337, IMG submission 92527) | Coral microbial communities from La Bocana,Puerto Morelos, Mexico - Diploria C A metagenome | ecosystem: Host-associated > Invertebrates > Cnidaria > Coral | place: La Bocana,Puerto Morelos... | reverse complement strand
TGAAGTCTTTAAGTGATTGCTCAGGAATGGGACCTTTTGGTTTGTAACAACAACTGCCGCAATGGCAGCACTGCTGGCTTGGCTGGCTGGGCGCGGGGGTGCTGGAAAGCGGGAGAGGCATACGACATATTTGAAGCAGAAACGAAGAACGAAGGGTTGGATAACCTTTGAGCTGAAGGTATTGTTGGTAGATATGTTTTTTGATGATGGAAACCGTTTCGGCTGCAGCAAAAGATTTTGTAGCGGAGATGGTTTATCAACCTTTCTCATCAACTTGAGAGGAAGCCACATTCCTTTTTTCTTTCAATCAGCAGGCTCAAAGGAACAGCTCAAGATCTTAAAGGCTGCAGAAAATGGGAGGGTGCACCAATCTTGGCCCAAATCCCCATGAGTTCCATAGGCACTACAGCATTACCATTGTTTTCCGGGGGGACTGACATACTATCGAAATTCTATGAAATTCTTGGTGCTTGGCTATGGTAATAAGGGATGGTCATACCATCATCCCCCTGTGAAAAGACGGTCATTTACCTATTGACTGGTGATTCTCAGGTGTTTTGTATGTTGTGATACATGATTCTCCCCACTCCGATTTTGCTGCGAATCTGCCAAAAAAATGTGTTTCCTCGCGGACTTTGGACGCCCCGAGGCTTGAATGTGCCCTTGAAAGGACAAGCTTCGTTGGTGCGCGAGGCACAGATGGTCTTCCGCTTCCGCGATAGCAGCAGAGATGTCTTCCTGTCCAGCACTCAGGCGAGGTCTGGGAGGGGTGCTTGGTTGTGGTACCTGGTAACGAATTATCAACAGCCGGAAAATCCATCATTTGGTTTGGGACGGACTTCCCGCAGAGAAATGCAATTTCATGAACCTATGTTTGGCTGTCACTGGGACTGTACTACTGTCATTCCCTACCAAGTACTTCGAGGATCATCTCACTACTTCCCAAGTGCGTAGTCTTGTTAGAAAGTGACAATACCCACCAAGTGCGTTTTGAGCTCTTGCAACCGACTTACCAATAGATTCCTAGTCATACTTATCACGTAACTTAACCATCATCCTATGGGCGATTGATTTGGCCATGCCCTTCCACAGGCTCTGATGCTGGGACGTTCGCCTTTCCGTGCGCCCAATTATTGGACCATGCAGAGCAAGGCCGGCAATAGTGGGCAATGGGGTTGTTGATTGGTCTTGATTGATCATGAAATCAGTTCAGATTTTTTACCCTTTTACTCCTCCTCTTTCAAATGCCTGGAAAGTGCAAGTCCTGCTCGGGCAATAACGCAACGCGCACGTCCGCAATTATTCGTTTAGGATAGGAGGTTTCCCTACTGGGAAAGATCCATTTGTGGAAGCATGATGCGCGGGATGTTGGGCCTTGGGGGAACACGCAAAAGATCACCGTCGTCGGGGTCGGAAGGTAGACGAATTGCTAGTGACCAACGTAAGGATGATTAGGGCACTAATGTGACACTAATCATTTCAGTTTTTATTGCAACGCTACGTCGCAGTTTTTGTGGCAAGAATATACAAGAACCAGCAAATTGAAAGCTGCGACTTTTAACTGGACAGTCTGCCTTAGAGCCTCTGCGGGTGAGTGGGTGCCTGTAGCCACCTATAGCACTGCGCGAGTCGCAGTATGGAAGGACCATACAATACGTCTGTCTTGATACTGAATATTTGATGTTTGAATATACATATATAGTTGTATAATATATAGATAGCGAATCGCAATCTATATCGAACTCGTCATCATTCAGATCTGACCTGATATTGGTGCTCCAACATGGAAGATGGGGTGGTACACGACAATTTGGAGATACACTTGGCAAAATGGGATTCATAAAAGTTAAATTTCAAGTTTACCTGCATTACCGGTAGATATCCACCATCTTGATACCACATTACCTGAGCTTCGTCCATGTCACATACCTCATGGGAGGCTGGAGAGGTGGCACAGGAGGTGCTACCTGCAAGTCCTGAAGAAGTGGTGTCTTGGTGTCAGTTTTGGGGACGAAGGGATGATCAACTTGATGGTTGGATGTACCAAGATATGAACTCATATGGCTATTGCCTCTATGGTTGTGGTATTTGCTCGATTTGGAAATCAATTCCGTGGGTTCTGATGAGTATTTGCAATGATGCTTCACAAGGAATGCTTTTGAATGCTTTTGACCTGCCTACTCGCCCTAAGTATGCTTTTTATTGGAACAGGTACGATTGTAGCCTCAGTCATCCAATCAGCCGAACCAACCAACATTGGGTTTCCGAGGCGATGCTTCAAGAGGTCATGGATGGTACCTACAAGGCTCACCGGGAGCGGGTGACTATAGAGACTATTGATGTTTATCCTGAAGTTGTTGGGGTCCGTGCTAGGCCGTTTTGTTGAGGGGACCATAATGTTTCCGGGAGTGGGGCATCATAGTAGGGGTTCAATTGCTTCTTGTAGGTTGTGGTGTGCTCCTCAAAACAACACCGATTCACAGGTAGGAATCCAACTGCCACCAGGATTGCGTGCTTGAAAAAGTTTGGAAAGTTGGCAGTGCAAAGTGTATGGAGACAAATGCATCAAGTACAGGTTTGGTTGTCATGTTCCCAGTTGGGTCTATGCCGATGCTTCAAAATGGTGGGGTTCACGAAGCTGGGCATTTCAGCCGGGAGCACAACTTACCCTGACAGAAGCAGCCGGGTCAGGCCAAGGCCACACGAGATCGCATGGGCGCAGCGGTTCCACGACGTCTTGTGGTAGTGGCAGCGCTACGCTCTGAGACGCCAGCTTTGTGGGACATGGGTTGGAGGGAGGGGACTTGTAAAAACATTCTAGTTTTCCAAGAACTTCAACTTCCTAGGAGCATCACATAGAACTCATAGAACCTATATATGTAGTTTGGGGAGTTGCTGACCCCTAGGCTTGCAGTTGCAGTATGGGGTCCAGCTCCATATCATGTTGGGAACTTGGGGTTGGTTCCTTTGAAAAGGGGGTTTGTAGGGGAGCATTTGAGAAGGGCGAGAAGTGCAATGTGTGGATTTTTCGTGGCTTGGAGGGATGTTGATCTTTCCACCTATATGCTTGTCTACACTCGTTGGAAACGTGTCAGCAAGGGTCATTCTCTGTGGTTGCGAGGTCAGCTATGTTTTTTGCATCCATTTGTGCTCAGACCAAGTTCGCGCAGGACCGCTATGCAAGGAGAAGGGACACCTTGGAGCAAGAACTCAAAGGCGATCAGGACAGAAGTTTGTGTTTGCGGCCTGGATTTCACTTTTTTTGGGTCAACTGTCATCGTCACCTATGCATGTGTGCGTGCGTGTGTGTTTAACGTGATATGTTGTTGAACTCTTTTCGATGTTGAACCCAGGAACCAGTCATCAAGTCTGTGAAATCTTGAAAAGGCTGCCCAGAAATTGAAATAGAGATAAAATAGATAGAACGTACTAGGTACCAAATAGTAGCATAAGCATACTTTAACACCTGACATTTCAAGACATGGTTTCCATTTTTATCCAAGTGTTCCCACTTGTTTCTTTACCTTCGACTTTCATTGCTCTACTAGTCCAGATTCAGGAGCTGATTACGCCCCTGACATTGCATGCCAGTTTGGGCTTGACCTTGCGATGCATTCATCAGGACCGAGCCGAGCGACATGACGAAAACTGCATTGGTAGGGGTAAGATTGGACACACCGACACAGCGCCTCTCCCTCTCGAACTTGGGCATGTTTCTACAGTGCCAGCAAATGGCACTAAACTGTCATCTATCCTCTCACAAAATCCGAGCTATGAATTTATAGGATTTTTCCACATAGTTCTCCTACAAAAAGAGACCAACAAGAGTAGCGCTTGCATTCCTTTTCTAAGCTTCTGCAAACAGTTATATGGTGAATGGCCTTTTGCTAGCTCTAAATCGCTCTTTTTGGAATACCCAAATAGCTGCCAAGCAACTCCCAAACTCAACCATAATGTAGTAAATCTTCATTGAAGATATACATATATGATATACGGTATACGGGTATACAATATATGTTATATACATATATATGTATACATATTTACTTCGTATATATGTATACATATATTACGGTATGTTCTGTATGGAGACTGAAATGTTTGAGCCTTGTGGTCAAAGCGACTATATAATCCACATCTTTTTGTTGCTGTGCAACTGGCGTGCAGGACCGCGGGAATGGGAGCAATGAGGCCTACCTCTTGCATGGTACCAACGGCAGCAACCAGATCAATCAAACACGCAATAGAAACCAGCTGGCCTTGTCATGAATACCTTTTTGAGACATGAGCATCACTTTCGAACATAAGAATCAGATTGATTCTGTTTGATAAGTAATTACATAGATAACTACCGCAATACAGATTGATTGTCGCAGGGATTCCATAATTGTTTGGTCACCTCCTCCTACAGCAAGTTGACTCGGATGTCTAGCGGCTGGCGCTCCCACCAGGTACCCCCTTCCTTGAGGACCACATGAACTTGTGTGATTTTGATATTTTTGACAGCAGAACACCTTCTTTGATATCGCACATCCACTTTTTGTACAACGTGGTTGGGGATCATCACACACCCAGTCTTGGTTTCGGATAGTCGACGAGGTTTATTGTGACTGTTCCAAACAACTTCTCGCTTCCATCAAAAGAGCTGGTGCAATGCAAGCATTCCACGCTTTGAATTTTGAATGAAAAAGACATTTCACCACACTTTCCAACAGAACCCCTCCTCAACGCTCTCGGATTCTTCTCTGCTATTTCCAGGTAGCAACCCTACCAGTGCTATGTCCATCTTGGGCACCTCCTTCAATATGGACTTGGCTGGAAAGAATGCTGGAAGTATGTTTGGCCCTGGCATCTACATGGCAGAATCGTCAACTTGTCTCAAAACGACTACCAAAATGAGTGTGTCTGAAAATCAGGAACTTATGAAAACAAAGGTTTCTGATGTTTTTTTCTGCGCAGCTCACATTTCTAGTGGATTTGGAGGTGACTACTACTGTAATTTGTCTGTATAGTTGTCGTACAACTTTGGGTTGGTACTTCAACGGAGGGAACATAATTATACATACCATCGAAGTAGATCAAAGTGGAATGAGAATCAATAAGATGATCTTTGTTCTCATCCGAAAATGATTTAGTTGGAGATTGGAGAGTTTTGGGCACGACCTTTTTGGCCAAATGGTTGTAGGGTTGCACCTCAAAATCGCCCATCCAAACGAGCTCAAGGTCTGTGAAAGCTGATGAATACGCCAGAGATGACACGAGTGGGTCCTATGCAGGCCTCTAGCTGTGTGCACGGGTTTTGCGTTTGAATGTTTGGAATTCGGGTTTAACTTTAAGCACCTCAAAATTGAAAATATACAACAATAGGATTTCACCTCATAGTTTAAGTATTTTTCATCAAACATGGACGCCGTGGATGATCTAGGGAACCGGTTTAGGAAAGACGCCATGTTGGAGAAGGGAAAAACGACTTGGTCCGGGACATGCGGTGATTGGTGCCGGATCTTCAAAAGCCAAGCAGTGCCGGTATCATGGGACTGGATGCCTTTTTGCATGAAGGAAGGGAAATTCTAATCGTTCATCCAAAATTTGGGAGCCCATATGCTCCATGTATTTTGCCCCTTTTATTGAAGGGTGTACTTTCGAAAGAGCTATGGGAATGAGGCCCGCATTGGAGGTCAGGGTGTTGTGATATGTTGGAATCCATTTTTGACGTTCGGTGATGCGGTATTGTGAAAGATAGAATAGATAGGAAAGAAACTGAAGCAAATATGTTGATAGCTGATAGCTTCAGAAACTTGTTATATGCCATCAATCAAAAGCCACGAGGTAACGCCACCAACATCACCAGGCCTCTTTGCAGTGCTCTTCTGCCGGGCCTTGGTGGGTCGAGCTCTACAGGTGACAGATCCAGTTGCTGGGATTTTTCAAGAAATATGGGCAAATTGCAAATACTTCAGCAGCATTCTTCCTGGCACATAGGCACCAGTGGCACCAATCACTTCATATCATTGTGATATCATGGTGATGATCTGCACCTTGATGCACCTTGCATTCTTAGCTCCGAGGCTGACTATGGCCCGCTGGTGACAGGGGGAGAATTCCATTCTGTGGTGGGTGATCGTCAGAAAGCCGTGGGCACGTGGCTCGGCTGAAAGGAGGAATTTTACCATTTTTTGTTGACCAGAGGGTTTATACAGGCTGGAAAATGTCCATTACTCGAAGAGCTAGGGGTTTGCAGCATGCCTGCTGTTGTTTTTATTTTTGATGTGCTTTCTAATTTTAGTGTGCTGAATCGCGGGTGGGTTCGGGGTAAAGTCGGGTAAACCGGATCACAAAGGATCCAGGTAACAGGCAACTGCTTGTGATCATATGATCACACGTACTTAAAGGAACACATGTTTGCATGATGGCAACGAGATATTTGCTTGAATGAGGCGTAAGGTATTTCTGATGGGAATGTAAAATGACCTAAATCTAGATGGGAAATCTACAACAAAGCGACCTTATGGATTGGAAATCTACAACAACCTGAACATGGGTTGGCGCACTTCACCACACAATAACTGCAGGGTCCAAATTGGCCATGGCCATATTGTGCATGTTGTAGTTGTAAAAGGGCTCACCCTGGTGTACAGAGTGTTCGAGTGTTGAACGTTTCGCTACGTTGTTTTTCTGGATTTAGCCACATTCCCAACCGAACCTTTGAAGATTTACCCATCGTACTTTGTACCAGCTGTCCGCTGAAAAGCATCATCTTCCAGTCTTCCATCACTAACTTTCTGTTTTCAAATCGGTCTTTGCAACATCTTACGATAGAGCAGGACTTATGTTACACAGCTGCCTCAAAAACTGCTTTCATTGCGCAGTTATTTGCCGTTTGTCTGCCTAGAAAATGCCAAAGGTTTCGTGAGTTTGTGTTCTTCCATGAAGAGTCCATCTACCCGGAGTTTGCTGTTTCTCAGCTGATACTGGCTGCAATTTCACAAGGCTTCTCTCCAAAGGGTTTTTGCGTGAAAAACAATGGGTTCCTTGGGTTTTGTGGGATGCAATGTGTGAGCCGAGTTGAAGAGTTGCAAATGAATGCATTGACCAATGCATTGTATTCGTTCCATGGCTTCCACAAATCTTTCACATCATCCATTAACCACGATGGCATTCTGGTATGCAATGGCTATGGATTGTCATGGTCCAAAATCCTGGTCTCAAGCTTCTTGTGTGAACATACCCAAGTCCCTATGCATAAACTCCTATGTCAAGAATCACGGTTTTCTTCGGGTGGTGACTTCGCCACTGCCTAACGGAAAGGGGATCACTCTCATTGCAATGTAGTCCTTGGAGTTTCCTTTCAAATTATGGATTGCCACCCATCATCGACATTTTTCACACGAAGTCCGAAGGAGTGGTCATGAGTCATGCAGAGTCATGATCCCCAATAGCCATTGGTCTCGAGTCTCAAGGTGTTCTACCGCAGAGAGATGTGATGGCACGACAGGCTCGAAGCCAGAGAAGCCAACGATTCAACCTTTGGACATGTCGAATCCGCAGGATTGGATGTTCAGTTTCAGCTTGAAAGCTTTGATTGGAGCCAAACTGTTTGGCCTGTGGATCTCGCAACTGTACAGTGGGATTGCAATGCCAAATTGGATGAACTAATTTGGATGTCCCCAAGCCTTCAAAGAGCAAAGGACCACATCAAAAAAGTCCAAACAAAGCGAAAGAAAATGAAAGAAACACAAACATCACTTGAGAATTTCGAAGATCATGACAATCCCTATGAATGAGATCCTTTACTTTGCGCTGAAGCGCCGCAAAGGGGCGAGTGACACTTTACCAAATCAAAAAGGATTGCGGACGACTGAGCTGCTGCTGGTACCGGCTTCTATAGACTCTTGAATTGAGCTGATTGTTTCTAAAGGGGTCATTTTCCACTTTGGTGATTCTAGGCAAATTAAAGTTCCCTGGCTGACCTAGAAAAATTTGGCGGTGTTGGCGCGGCAACATGGATCTTGTTCAATGGGTTTGCTGGTGGTTGTGCAATATCACGCAAACTCTTGTAGAGAACTCTAAACCCGGACAATCAGAACAAAACTGTGAGTATGTGATTATATTTCAGGAAAGAAAGTAGAGCTGGAAAGCAGGGAACTACAGGGTCATTTGGTTGAAACTTTCACCACCAGAAGTGACGATTTGTGCTGGGAAACCTTCCACAAGTAGGCTGGATTCGGCTGGATCGAAATTGAACCATAATCATGACAGGATTCATCGGTTCACCCAGAAGTAAACAAACTTGTTGCTCCAGCACGTCGCCCACTGCTCACTCGCACTCGCAGCGCGGCTTCCACAATCCTCGCTTTGACGAGGAGGCGGTTGCTTTCGTGGACTGGTTGCAATGTAAGAAATCATTATTCTATAAACTGATTGAAGCAGTTGGCAATTAATCAATTCTATGCATTTGCAGAATCACAGAATGACAAGTTTGAAGAAAATCAAAATGCTCTGGTTGCGTGAGGGGTTCCGGTTTGGATTCCCGACACAAGTGAACCATGGAAAAAAACTGTCTTAGACACTTTTCTTACCCTACTTCCTATTGCCCATTTCTATCAGTGATCCCTTCAACCAACCAGCAAAATAGTATAGCGGATAGCACAAGGAACCACACCCAGCCCTGCTCGCTACAATGTGATTTTCGAAGGCAAGCCAAGAAATAGTAATCCAGTCATCCAACACTGACCCTGTCACCCAACCTTGGTATTTTTGATAGGCACATGCGGCACATGGTGAACACAACAGATTTATGAAAGAATCATATGGATTCTAGTTTGTACGGATCTTTGTTTCGTGTGGATCGGATCCCGGAATCCGAAAAAAGTCCAATAATTGTGGAAGCCTTGCAGCACGGAGGTATTCGACCCAATGAGACTTGTTTTTCTTTGCAAGCCGAACGCCTGTAGGTGGTTTCCAAGAAATGCTGTTCAGGCATTTTCACCTAACCCAAGTACAGCACTTCATGCAAAGTGGGATTCAACTCTCACTTTGATTTGGCTATCTCTTGGGTTCCATCCAACGAGCCGAGAGGCAGCTGCTGAACAGGATCGGGAGGCAAGTTGCGTGGGGATCGGGCAAAGCCGCGGCCAAAGGCATCAATGTTTGGGGTCAACTGCAATGGCTTTTTTCCCTTCTGATTCAACATCAAACATGGATGATTTGGGCACGGGTTCCGTCAGTTTTGAAACACTTCCCAATACGCGTCAGAGGGAAACATGTCCCTTGTCTCCATGATTACAAGTACCGAAGGCGCCAGGCACCCAATCTGTCGTATAGGTTTTCTATTTAGAGGGTCTTTTGTAGAACTCCCTGGGTTGGAACACCCCTTTTGAAGATTTTTGCCAGGGTATAATCGTAGGGTACATCGTCTAAGATTACAACTCACGAATCTTCGATGGACATCGTATGGACATTCCTTTTTCGGCCCTAGTGCTTTCACTTGTAGCGAATGGCCCAGAATTATAGTCATCTGTGGTGGCAAATGGAATCAAAAATGACTTGAACATCAGCCCCCAAAGCGTGCAGCATGGGGTGGAGACACGTTTCAACTTTTTTCTTCAGCATTCACAAGCGATAAGACCTCCTCCCACCTCAACGCCAGTTTCAAAGGAGATGAGTCATGGCTGAAGGCATCAAGTATTCCAAAACTGACCTTTGCGAAAGGGAGACACACGATACGTTTGAAGACCATGGAGATCCCACCAAGTCATGTTTGCACAGGGCTATCATTTAGGATTTAGGACTGTCAGACAAAAAGCCACCTGCAACTGGGGGTCAACGAAACCTTTAGCTTTGATACATCCCTAACCCACAGTGGCGTACATAACCAAAGAATATAAAGAATACCAAAAATCTTTTTGTAGGCGACCCTAGATCCCCGCATTAACTTTGGACTTTTTTCTGGCACTGTCCAATACGACTCACAAAACCCCGAACTTCACCAGGTGGCGGAGAAGGTGATTCAGTTTTGGTTTGAGGAATTGACCATTGACGACTGGTCACTCGGACCTGGTGATACGGTACTGTCCAAAGTGGGGTTGGACCACATTGGACATTCTTCCATATGGATTGTGTACTTATTTATATTATTCATTATTTATTGCAACATTTGGCATGCGCTCTTTTGTGACCAAAAGGATACTGTTCAGTCACGAGAGTATCTCTTGGAGCTAACAGCCTGGGAACAAGGCAACCCACAACTTACTTTAGGAACCCCAAAATTCGTGACTTTAAATCCAGTCACAGCAAAAGCAACAGTGACTTGCACAATGGAAATACAGAGCCCAGCTCTCAAGGTTCCGTCAAAGTCATATCCTGGACGACCGGATCCGGAAAGAGTTTGGCGTAGGGAGTCCAAGCTGTGGCAGAGAAACGCTGAGAGAGGTTTTTCTCCACCTTTGTCCCCAGGCGCTTCATGCCCGAGCGGCTGGAGGGGAATTGGCTGGATGGGCACATGAGAAGGTGGGTGGAGGGTTTGAGTGGGGGAGGTTGGGGTTAGGGCATGTTGACATGAAGATAGCAGTTCTGTTGATGCACATCTTTTTTGACCTTTGCACTACTTACTAGTGAGCTTGAAGTTTGGATTCCCACATGCAAGCAGGTATACCGAATCAGGTCTCCTTGTATGGGCATCAACGAGTCCAGTGACCACTGTTTTAATTCTTGGCCTGGGTGGCCCCCCGGGAGAGAATTCTGCGGTCTTTGTTTGGCTACTCAACTCATCTCCTGTGTTTTTGAGCCCCCAAAGCTCTGTGACTAGTCTTCTGGTGATTCCTCCAAGACTTGTGCCTCGCAGGACACATGCTTGGCCCTTGTAGTGATCCTGGACCAGTTCTCTCGCAACCTGTGCCTCGTCCTGGAATGTGTTTCAGGAAGTGTTATTGGGGAGCGGCTGAAGTGCAGCATGAACTTCTCCCATGTGGTGTACTCGAATCAATATTTTTCCCGGAAGTTCGAAATGAAGCTGAAGGATTTTGGTTTCACCGCAGGCGAAATGGAATCATCAAGAATGGACTCCCTTCAGGTACCGCGGGAGCAACTCGGCGTATTCTTGTGATGCCGCTGCAAGGGCCGCTGCCAACATGGCCATCATGCGCGGGGATGACAAGTGGGGCGCCTCAGTGAAGGAAGTGATGGAAGTGCTGGGAAAAGAGGTGCAAGCAGGTAGCTTTCTCAACGTAAGGTGTACAACCATACACCTTATATATATGACTTGCATCTCATGAACGAGTGTTAGATGACATGTTGCTCATAGCTTCTTGGTTCATGTGGACACCAGCGTCTGTTCTTGACTTGGTGCGGGAAGTCCGCTTTTGGGTGGCTCCGGTACCTTCCACGTGTCCTTGGAGCCTCATCCTGGTTTGCTCCTTCCTTTGCTGCTTGGTGGGGTGCATCTGTGGTTGCTGCTTGACAGGCCTTGCGCTGTCAAAAGGGTGCCGATTGGTGATCTTTCAGTGTGGGGCTGCAGTGATCAACCTCTGGACTTCTGGCACTGTGCCAGTGCCCAACGGCGCCACTGTGAGGCG
>Ga0126337_10002582_pt1 | contig 11575 bp, 9 predicted proteins | sample DipCmetagenome_FD_92527 | JGI IMG/M metagenome (GOLD analysis project Ga0126337, IMG submission 92527) | Coral microbial communities from La Bocana,Puerto Morelos, Mexico - Diploria C A metagenome | ecosystem: Host-associated > Invertebrates > Cnidaria > Coral | place: La Bocana,Puerto Morelos... | reverse complement strand
TGAAGTAAAACAGACTGGGATGAGTTGGAACCAACTGGAAAAAATGGCCAAGGACAGGGGAAGATGGAGATCTCTGGTAGACGACCTATGTTCCAATGGGAACTTAAGGGTTTAAGAAGAAGACAGGAACAGGCGAGTAAGAAAACGAACACACGAAAGCAAAGACATACCGACAGAGACGTAAGCTGCCTCGAAACCTTTCTTCAAAGGAAAGTAGAGCTTAGAAAAGTTGAGGAAATACCTCCTGCTCAACAATTTGCTATTCGCTCGTTGCCATGCATCAGAAAACTCATTCGTTCGCTGTGCTCACATGTTCGTTTTTTTGAAGCATCGCATCTCGTAAATAAATGAATTTATCATGGGTTACGTAACCAAGTCTCGGGGGTGTTATGTGGCATTCTGTACAATGCCTCATTAGCGGGGTGCTGGGTATATATATATATTGCGTCGTCTTCATTTGTATTTATTCGAGTCATACGACCGCGTCAGTTCGCCCTCTAAATTAAATACCCAATGACTTAGTTTGATTAGCGTTTTCGAGTATTGGATTATCATGTTATTATATTTATATTGTACTAGCAGATGTTCCGATTTTTGTAAACTTTATAGTTGTTATTAGTTCTCGTTATTTTCACTGTATTGTTGTTTTCACTGTTTTCTCGTTATTTTCACTGTATTATTGTTGCGAAATTTATGTATTTGTGATTGTAAGACATAATAAAGAGGGTCGTACACGGCTCGTGTTGACACACCCCTAAAGTGGTTGCCTATTATACGGTAAATGTTTTATATTCGGTTGAGCGGGGAGCGAATTAGAATATAAAAATCATTCGTGCGCACTTTTCATGGAATAATCTCTACCTCGAGCTCCGTACACGCTATAAAGCAAAGTCAGTGTTTTTATATTCCTCCGTTTCAAGAGGGTTTTCGAAAAGTTCAGTTCCGTGATGGATTAGTATGGACAGTAGCCTAGGCCTAATAGAAAAAAAAAACTGCTTTTTCAATTTTCTCAGGCCTAGTGTACCAGTGTAGCAGAGTAAACAATCTTGACAGCTCTCCTGAGGGCCACCTACATAACTAGGTTCTATTTCCGCCGCTCTCTCCTGTCTGGTCTGCGTCCCTCCCCGAGAAGGAGGAGGAGAAGGGGAGGAGCGTGGGCTCTTTTTCCGAACAGTGGCTGGTGATCGAGACTACCTACATAGCCTGCAAGTAGGCTCTTAGGGACGGACTATTACAGAAGTGATGGGGGGAGGGTGGGAAAAGTACAAAAAAAAATCATGAAAGGGAAAGTGACTGAAAACGAAAATCGTGCAGAGAAGAAATGATGACGAAAAAAAAAATTATGCAGCGGGGCCAATGATTGCACTGCAGCCGAGTATTTCCGGGCAGCGACGTTATATACTTTATATACGTATACAGCGGTATTCATTGCCTGTAGGATCCCCATTCAATGAGCAAAACACAAGAAACCAAAAAGGCAGACTTCAATCTTCGAAGGTTCTCGACAAACTCGTTCAGGTCTCTCCATTCACCGAGCAAAATGTCCGCCTTTCTAGTCCCCTCTTGTCAAAAAACCTTCCTGAAGACGACTGAACACTCTTGGACAAAAACAATACTTAGCAGGGGATGTAGAAGAAAAAAATGTTTAATGAATAAATCTGAATCAGAATCGAGTGAGTGAGTGAGTGCGATAGGCTCGTGGAATAACTACGTCATCCTGATGAGCAAAAACGAATAACAATAAGTACTGCAATTCTCATAAAGTGAAAAACCTTCAGTTCTTATATTCGTGTAACTTTCTACACTAATTGTGATTATAATTTTGAGAAAATGATATCATTTTCTTATTCTCAACCAAGATTTGGAACAAGGATAATTAAGGTGGTCTTATACCTAATTTTTTTTTTTTCGCAAAACAACTATGTGGAACAGTTTTGGTATCACGTTAAAGGACTTTGCACTCTGACTTCAAAAATGAGCTTGTCCAGGTCACGTGCCACGATAGTTAATGAATAACTAACTCCTAAGTGTTAAAAAGTGGCGCATTATAAACACGATAACGTAATAATAAACGGTTCGAGTGGTATGGAATTAAGTTCATCCTGTCCATAAGCAAGTTGTCCAGGAGACAAACCTCAGAAAACAGTGTTTTGAAGGGGTTTTTCTCGTGAAATGTTGAAAAAGTGTACTAATATTAACTAAATATTAACTATATTAACTAAATATCAGGGAAAATTCATATATTGCAAATTTTGGAGGTTTAAGGCCTAGATAGTTGTGTCCTTCATCAATAGAACTTGACAACATTCGGTTAAAACCAAGTGGAGATATCGTGTGCGAGATATTGATGATCCGTCTATTTGGTCATTTTGAGAAATAAGGCTTTAAAGTTTTACTTCGGTCTCCGACAGCCTAAATTAGCCCTGTGAACTAGGGGCGGGGCGGGGGGAAGTTAGAGGCAGGGGGAGGGGTATATTTAAAGGTTTCACATAAATGTTTCACCCGAATACATACCAGTCATAGAAATGTTAACCAAGCGTATAAGATGGTAGAAGAAACAGTGTTCAGGACCATGATGCAAAATTCTCATAACTACACATATTCAAAGCGTTTGTGTAAAGTATCATTAAAATGTACTGAATGGAATCCATTTTGTGAGTACTTTTGGACTGTAAACAATGGTTGCTATGGGTGTTGCTATGTTTAAATATAACTGGAAGTGTTCAGATTTCTTAATTTAAACATAAATTCAGGAGTAATTAGAGGAAAATCGTTTCAAAATACGACTTACAAATGGAGAGGGATGTTGAATCTAAGTGTTCCAAAAAATGTTTTTTTGGACAAAAAACTATTTTACTTGTATCTGAGAGTATCTCGGAAATGAATATCCGAAAAACGTTTTATTTCAATATTCTTGGTGTAGTTGGATAGGCAACAGTATTAAAGCTTTAGTTATTTATAGGGCTTAGGTATGTCCTGTTTAAACTATATTTTGGCAAAAAGACTAAAGGGGCTCCCGGATGGGATAAATTATTTTCCTTGCTTGGGGAACCAGATGTCTCAGGGCAGTCTGGGTACCAGTTTCTAGAACCTCCTTCCGTGTACTGACATTCGCTGTTATGAAATTGTCGTGAATATGGCGAGTATGTTTGGGTTTGTGCAGTACATTTTCTAATGGGAAAAGTGGAATATTTCCGGGTTATATTTCAGGATGACAAGACAACGTTCTTTCCCGGTGAAATTATCAACGGTCATGTTAAAGTCAAGGTTACTAAAGAGTTGAAACTTCGCGGCATTCGAGTGGAGTTTCACGGAGAAGCAAAAGTCTTCTTGTCGGCAGGAGACCAGCGGAGGAAGCGGCCAGCAAACAGTGAAGTGTATATTGATCTCGTAGCGACTTTGTTTGGAAAAGGTTAGTGATAACTATGTTATTGGCTAAGATGCAATATTAAATGTTATACTGCGTTTTAAAGGTGACAGTCCATAACACCATGGCGCTGATAAATAGAATATACACGTAATAACCAAGTTCATGAATCAACAATGAGTGATATAAAAATAATTTGAAGGGTGTTAATAATTTTGATCAGCATGACTCCTGGTCTGAGAGCAATTTCACCTTATTCTGTCGAAATCGTATCAAAACTCCGATGATTTGCTGGAATTAACATTTTATTGTGCACGCTCAAACGTGTTTCCTCTCTTGATGTCTGGCTGTGATGTCTGGCTGTGATGTCTGGGAAAATAATGCTGAAATTGCATCGATTTTGAAACCCGTTCCTTGAATAGTACTCTCCATACAGCAAATAAATGTCAGCTTGTTTCAAATCCTAGTGATACGATTCTCTTTCATACGTGCATATGTGCATGTATGATCGTGCAATGTTGGTGAAAGTATAATTTTGTTTGTTTCCAATCCCCAAATTCTACTTGTACAGCAAATACTTTGATCCGTTTGGCATAGCATCAGTACAGTTAGATTATGAGCTTGAGGTTTCCATTATGTAACAGCTGACCAGGATGCAGACAGAGGCAACTGTCATGCGTAGATATCGAGAGCGAATAATCTCATCGTTTTAGTATAAAATAATCTAATCTAATCTAAATAATCTAAATCCTCCTAGCATTCACCTCAAAAATGCAAAAAAAATTGGCCATCCATCAACATCTCTCTGTACTTTTGCACTGACTTGAAATACATTTAACTGTTTCCTTTGAGTGACATGAGCATCTACATGTATGTGGCCATGCATTCTTGGATCAAGCTAAAAGATCTCCAAAAGATGCTACTTGGTAAACTAAGTTTTAGTGCATATATTATTTCTCGAAAACAACGCTTACGTCAATTTGCCAAAAATAAGCTTGATCCTGCAAAAAAATTGAAAATCGGCCCAAAAAGCAATATGCACCCTTTTTGCTCAAAATACCTGAAATACTAACTTGTATCTGCCCAGAGTAACAATCATTCCTTTTGCCTTGCAGCCCCTGACCAAGCTGGTGAAAATCCAGTGCTAGCACCTGGAGAATACAGTTTTCCCTTTCAGTTTCACATTCCAAGTGAAAATTTGCCAACATCAGTGGAAGGGAACTTTGGTCATGTGCGATATTGGCTTAAGGCATTTATTGACCGTCCTTGGAGGTTTGACATCACTACGAGGGCCGTGTTCACTGTTATCGAACATGTAGATATAAATGTAGCACCAGGGCTGTTGGTGAGTATAAGAACTTGCATAATTTATTTAATATGTGCTAATTATTATAGTTTTTAACTATTCTGGGAGGCACAGTGGCCTCATGGTTAACTAGTATGCTTGACTCTGGATTGAGTAGTCAAGATTTGAGGGCCCTAACCAGAGATTTAGTGGTGTGTTCTTGAGTAAGAAACTTACCTCTAACAGTCCCTCTCTCCTGCCAGATGTATATAAATCGGTATTAGTAAATTTAATGCTAGGGTTAACCCTGTGATACAGACTAGCATCTCATCCAGGGCATCTTGTGAAGTCGAAGCGGCCTGCACTTGAAATGCAGATTCCTTAGCAAGTTGATTTCTGTGGATTTCCATCTAAGATTGAGTAGAGTCAGCAACAAAGTAGTAAGCTTGTAGTAAGCTTTCTGGTGTTTCTAGGCCAAGCCGCTGCCAAGCAAAAATATTTGATGGACTATAAGCTTGAATATTTGTCCTTCAGCATTACGTGTTCCTCAAAGCTCACAGTTTTCCTTGAGCTTCGTTCTTGGAGAACTGTTTTCTTCTGGGACCAGATGATGTCTGTAGACAAATATCCAAGCACATTTTTGCACCAAATGGAGGCTATTGTTTATGTTTGTTTACTTTACAGAAAATTAACTTTGAGAGACGTAAGTGTAGTGATCATGAATCATGCTTGAAAGGAATTAACTACATGTATTTTTGCAAGGCATTTGAAACCTGTTAAATTAGGCTTCATTCTAAAATGTGGAATGGAAAGCTAATAGTCCAGAATCAAATATTTATTGTCATCAAAATTTTTCTTTACTCCTTCTCAAACAGCATCCCTGCCAAGTTGAACAGGAACAGCAATATGGATGGGCTTGTTTCTCTGGTCCACTAAGTGTCACTCTTCAGACAGACAGAGGTGGCTATTGTCCGGGAGAATCCATTGCAGTCTCAGCATTTATCAATAACCAATCAAGTAGCAGACTTTGTGGTGTGGAGATCATTCTTTTTCAAGTCTCAGTCTATACAATTAAAACTGGTAAGTGCCAAGTTATTCAAGACTGTCAATTATCATTCAGTGGTTCTTTAGAAAATAAACTCATGAACATCGGGATCTTTGCAAAGTCAAGTGGACTTACATGTACATGTATACCAAAAGTATCAAAGGTACACATGAAAAACCCAATTGAATTTTGTTGTTTTGGCAGGTAAGCAAAATAAACGTGTGTCAGAAAAAGTGGCTTCATTGAAAAGAGATGAGATTCGAGGAGTAGGAGATCGCCATATGGAGATGGTACCACTTCGAATTCCCTCTGTACCCCCCACAATGACAAGTTGTAGTTGTATAAAGATATCCTATGAAATGAAGGTATTACACTTGTATATTTGATTCATTCTTATTGTTTGTTTTTTTTTTTTTAATATTATTTGTCCATGCACTAATCAGGTTATTTTAACAAAATCACTCCCAGTATTTGGACCACAATAAACGGCAAGGATCAACGATAAGTGTGCTTTTTCGATGTATGTATTCATGATTTATTCATGATGATCCAACAGGGTCCTAATAGCATCAGTATGACCTATTAAGACACTCGTACTTATATAGATACATAGACCATTATTTATAACTCAAAAACATTCGCAGGACACAGTGTGAAAATCAAAATGTAAGGGGGATCAACATGGTCTGAGGAGGAGCACTTACAGTTGAGAATTTGTTCAACTTGCCCAGTTTTCTGGGTTTTTTTTTCCATTACTTTTTGTTCCAATTTCCTACTGACATTTTCACCCAAAACCCTTCTAGGGCTCATTTGATCGCTGGAATTGTTTGCCAATCGCATGTTAAAATATGCCCTTTCCAGGTTGAAGAAAGCTTTGAAAAGACCTCTTTGCATTTTACAGATGTTGTGTAGCAGTTACAGGTCGGATGTTTTTTTAAGAATGTGATCCTTTAAGGGCTGCAAGTAACTAAACGTACTCATTTCTTATTTTATTTTTCTGGCAGTTTATTGTACACATCAGTGGTTGGAGATCCAAAGACCTCACCCTTACAATCCCAATAACAATTGGCTCAGTACCATATCAGCCCCCATCGCTGCCTTCACCAGTTGAGCCTTCAGCCCCACCTCTCTGCCCTCCCGCCTATGATGAAGAAATTCAGCCATATCCTGGCGTTGGTAAGTAAAGTTTGTGAAAATTTTTGTTTTAAAATTGACAGCTGTTGTTAGTGTCACAAGTTGTGTGCTTGCTTTTCTTAGAGGAAATCCAGTGCAAAACTCGCCAGTCAGAGCAGAGATTTTAGTATTTTCAGTCAATGAGTTTTTTAATTTGCCTTACTTTTCAAGTCATTGTGGTCTGCTTTGCACAGTGCATTCTAAATCTGCAATGTTGATTGGGTCTTGATCATTTATTATCAACGATTAGTATAAACCACACAGGTGAATAGTGCTTTTCACGCACGCTGATTGGCTAGCTCTGAGTTGATTAGCCAAGTACTTTTCACCTACGAGAAGCCGAAGAAAAACAAAATGGCCTCCCGTTTCAAATGAAGTTACTCTAACTTGTAGTTTTGGTCCCCTAGTTATTCAGCTTGTGTGATATATACTAAAACAATTATTCACCTTAGTGTCAGTGAAAGTGGTGGATATTTACCTCCACTTCGGTGAATAATTGTTTATTATTCACTGGTAAAACACGGGTTATTTTACGTTCAGCCATTTTACACATGTAGGTTTTCCTGTACGTGAACTAAGTATAACCCTTTGACTCATGTTGTTTTAGTTCTTCCGTCGTACGCGGAATGCGTGTATGGAGGAGCTGCCATACCTGACGAGAATGACTCAGGTGACATGATGGGTGACTCAACCTTCACTCCAATGTACCCGTTTGTCAATCATTATGAGGTCCCCTCTGCTGCAAGCCAAGAACCGCAGGCCTCCACCAGTAAAGTGGCTCTGCCTTAAAGGAGTTCAATCGCGGTATTTTGGATTTGTATAAAATTAGCTTTAAACTAAAGAAAACCTGGAAATACAGTAATAGTTAAATAAGATAGAAAAACACCAAAGAGATAATAATAATAACCCACAAAGGAACAAGGATGGATAAGGATGCAGAAGATTAACACGGATTGCAAATGATGAACTTGAAAAATGTAGTCAAACTTTTCTAGTTGTGTAAACGATGCTTTCTTTAGGCGGAAAAACTTTGAGTTCTTAGGCTGGTGAGAATAGCAGAGCTATTCTTAACTTAAGAGGCTAGATGACAAATTGAAATTTTTTCCAGGCGTTTGTTCCATAAGAATGAATATTGTGCAAATTGTGTATTGAACGATTTTTACCAAAACAGAAGTGGATAAAAAATACATATTGTGCAGTTCCCGAAAAGATTTCTACTCCCCCTCTCCCCACAAAAGGCATTGAAATTTCCTGAGGGGTGGGAGATTCTAAAACATCAAAAAATTTAAAGAAATGTTTGAGGCTTACAAGGAATTTCCAGAGAGCTGGAGGTGGGGGACAGGGGAGGGGAGGGCTTAGAAAACAAATCCGTTCTTTGGGAGAGGTATGGATATTTTCTGGAAATGCACATTATTCAGGGTAGTGATTGTCAAATTATCTAGCAGTAGTTATTTAAAGCCAGTTTGTGAATTCATTGGGAAAGGACCATTGCTTTGAGTTCATTTACATTTTTCTGTGAGTCAAAGCAAATTACTTTACAACCACATTAATCTTTGAAACCTCGTAGCATGTGCCCTTTTAACCTTACATTCGTGGAGAGTTTAAACTTTAATTTCTCTGAACAATACCAAAATATAATCCACCAGACAGATGATAAGAATATAGGAAATCGTATATGTTGGGATATTGTCAGATTTGGACGCTGCGTTTTACCAAAGAATTCGCCTGTAGGCAAGACTTATTGGAAGATGATTTTCCATGTTCTCTGAGAGACTAATGCGCGCTTGAAATCTAGACAAACTGCTAGTGGACGCGAGTACGCTCAGAATTTTTTCTTGACCTCAAAAGTGCGGTAAAGAAAACATAGGAACACCATCTTTTATTTGGCTTACACTACAGCATGAATAAGCGAAATATTTGCATATAAATTTAGAAGGGGCGGTGATTGCACCGGCAACGCAGAATTGAAACTTTTCATCACGCTTTGTTTTGTCTTATTTTGTGTTGTTTTTTCAATGAAGAGATTTTACCACGTTAGCAAAAGAAAAAATTGTCGATAGAGTATAGTAGTTTAATCAAGAAAATTGATCAGGCATCCGCCTAGAAAATGTATTTATGAAATGGCTTCTGTATTATAGAAAAAAGAAATGCTAAATAGGTCATTTATTAGGATGCTTTTACGCCTGTTTCTGAATTGAAAGGTTGAATATATCCAATTTTGCCTGTTCTAGATGTTAGGTATAGGATGGGACCCGAGTAGCGGTGCGTGAGTGAAAATATTGACGTTGTGCGTGTTTTCCCAACAAATCTAACGCTTGGAGAGCCCAGAGTAGAATGGTCAGTTTTAGCTTAAGAATAGTTTTAGCAGAATTACTTATAACTATTAAATTAAAATTAAATTGTAAATTAGGAACGTAAATTATATAGCGAGAAAACAAATTATTAAAATTGACGATATAACCATCAGTGTTTTTCCTGTTTTATTCGTATGCGAGCTATGTTAACGAGAAGGCATGGGGTAGACATCCGTCAGGACAGTCGGGACCCGCACGCACCTTAAAACGCCTTGAATTTATAAATCAAAATACAAGGCCTTGAAAGTTTGTGAAAAACACTCTGGATCCTTGAAAAACACCTGGAAATTTATTGTAAGGCTTTGCTGATAAGACGAAACATATGCTCGCATTCAGTCATATGCCCGCATTCAGTCATGCCCGCATTCAAGGTACTTTTTTTGTGTCCATCAAAAGTCCTTGAATTTTAGTCCGAAAAGCGAACTCTGGCATGGAACCCCTAATGGGGATGTGCCGCTGGATGGGGTCGCATTTTCACGACTGGACTGACTATAATGGGGTCGTCTTTTCAAGCATTTTTAAAGGGTGACTAGAATGGAGTCACACTCTTCCGGGATTTTAAGAGGAAGAAAATTCTGGCAAGTGGTGATTTATAAACGGAAAGATTCGCCGAAAACAATGTTACCGTATTTATTGCTGTTGTTTTAATATTTGACAAACGGCTGCCATTACATGTACATTTAACCAGTAAACCAATTGCACAATAGTCCAGAACGAAGCCCACATTCTTTACGGTATTTTATTGCTATTCTGCGTCCAACGAAGTTAAGATAACTTAGACCATTTTTTGTCTATACGGTTGACGCAAAAACAAAAAGTGACTAAGTTGGGGTTGTGAAAATTACTCCCAAAAGTGACCAAGATGGGGTCTATAATTGGCCATAGAATATGGCTATAATGGTGTAGGAGTTTTGAGCGGCCACCGGCACATACCCAACAAAGATTGACCCAAGTACACCCCCCCCCCCCCCCGGGCCTGATAAAAAATGTTTGCGAGTTACAGTGTACTTGTCCCCTGATCTTGCAACATTCAGCGTGAACATGGCAAGGCGCCGGCAATTCGACCAGTTTCTGAAACAAAAATAAAGTACTAAGTGATATCCAAAATATTCCTGGCTAAGATTTTCAAAAGCCTTTCGGATTCGTCATCATGATACGACAACTTGGTATTAGGTATTCGATCACAAATGATTTCACCACTTTTCAATACTACTCCTTACCGTCCCGCAGCAGTTAATCACGTTTCGCAAACACTTTGTCTGAGGTAAAGAGTCTACGACTGTGACAGTAAAGTATCTAGTGCTTGAAAGGCGAAGCAGGTACATCGCGCTATTCAGTAAACAAGTGTCCGCCTTTAATCATTGCGAGTGACAAACAAAATTGCGTGGCGATCACGTCATCGCGCCTGATTCTTTGTCACGGATCACGCGACAAAGGTAAATGAAGTCATCATGGTAATATGTAATTCCCAGAACTGGCTGATATTCAAAACGAGACCTAAGGCAAGCGAAAAATGGTTACTAACTGTAGTCTTGAATTTGATAAAGCCATATGGGAAAAGTTTGTTTGTTGTTCGCCTTGCCGTTGCATCTTCCTTATATTTATAATATTTAAAATGTTTTCGTTTTTTTTCCAACGGACCATAATGACCTAAATTGTACTTTATGTAGCCGAAGAATTCCAGTTGCGTACTACTGAAATATTGGTCAAACGACTTGTTTGCTGAGCTCAATGGAAAAATCTGTTCCAGATTATGAGATTTCATTTCCAGATTTCATTTCTCCGCTTGTTTCTCATTTTTTCTGCTTCTAGGAGTCTTAATTTTATTTCTCTGCCCTCAAGGTATCTTAGGCTATTCTTCTGGCCCACAAATATGTGTCTGTTCTTGTAAAAAATTTGAATATGCAAATTTTGTGTGTATGTGTGTTCGTCCGTATTTTACCTTTATAATAATCATGTGAGCCCAGATGAGGGTAATTTCGAACACCTTTTGCTACTGAATGCAACTTTGCTTGTCAACAGACTTAAAATCAAACAGAGCATGTAGCACGCTTCAGAATCATGGAGACAGTCGATTTGTTTGCTGTTGAAATATACGGGGATGGAAGTTTCTATCCTGGCGAAATTATCTACGGCGACGTTTATTTGAAGACAAACGAAGAGTTGACTCTCAGAGAAATTCGCATTGAGTTCTATGGGGAGGCTAAGGTTTTCTGGACAGAGGCCCCGAGAAAGAAGAGGCTGGGACAGCGAAACTATACGAACTATGAGCAGTTTTTAAATATTGCAGCAACAGTTTATGGGAAGGGTGAGTATTAAAAGAATTCAGAGTTTGCTCAGAATTGTACATT
>Ga0126337_10002581_pt1 | contig 11576 bp, 8 predicted proteins | sample DipCmetagenome_FD_92527 | JGI IMG/M metagenome (GOLD analysis project Ga0126337, IMG submission 92527) | Coral microbial communities from La Bocana,Puerto Morelos, Mexico - Diploria C A metagenome | ecosystem: Host-associated > Invertebrates > Cnidaria > Coral | place: La Bocana,Puerto Morelos... | reverse complement strand
TTGAGCTCCCTTACAGTAAGAAAAAAATAAATAAGTTATTTACCGGCTTTGGGTCGGTCCGTATCGTGAAAAACTGTGACCTCGGGCTTGAAAATGCTGCCCGAGGCCGCAGGCCGAGGGCAGTATTTTCAAGACCTCGGTCACAGTTTTTCACGATACGGACCTCCCAGCCGGTAAATAACATATATTTATCAACCGGGACGGGATTAGACAAATAAGGCAGCTCGCTGAGAGAGAGTTGCACTTTCGGTTTGCGAAATGTCCCCAAAAGACGATCTGTTTTTAGCCCGGCTAGCGCAACGCATATCGTATTTGATTATTTTCTGGCCCAAAGTCTTTATGACTGGGAAAAGGTTTTATGCTCAGAACACTTGCGATTTGATCTACCCTAGCCTGCACTAGACGGGGTCGAAGCGCGAGACGAAAAGATCTGGGTGTGACCTAATCCTGAGAGTAAAGCTATCGCGCTGTGCTGATTCCTGCGTTTATTCTTTGTGATTGTACTAAAGATTTTGTGAGTACATAGCCTCAGGGAAGCTAGTGGCTTAGACAGATGCCGGGAGATAAGGCTAACACCAGGTAAAAAAAAATTCGCTATCTCCTCGCTATCAGCTTACAGTTGAGTAGATGAAACACACCGGGACAATCCGCTTAGGATAAAAATAACAAACCCTGTCTACTTGCTTAGTTGGCAGTGTCATCCTGTACACGGATAAAAACTGAAGCCTTTACAGCCCATCAGTTCAATGTAACTCAGGACAGAACAGTGGAACAAATGGTTAATATCAAGTCGCAGAGACTAGAGAGTGCTGTAAGGAAGTGACGTCTCCTTAATTAAGCTTTGATTGGGTGATTAACGTTCAGTTTGCAAATCGCGTGAGCTAATGCACCTATTTATTAGTCCGGTTAAAAACATCTCATTAACCAAGAGGCCGTTTAAATTTCCATGTATGGTTGCGCTCGGTGGATATCGAAATTAGCAGTAAGCCGCTCACAAAAGAAGAGTGAAAGACGCTAATCTTGCTTCAGTACAGGAAGGCTTAAAACCTCCTGAAATGACGGACAGTGTTACTCATTTGTCACCATTGAAAGTCCTTCCGTGCAGAATGCGGAAAGTGGGTTTTTTTCCTTTGTTCAGCAACAAAAAAAGTTAATCTTCAGCAACGTACAACAACAAAAAAGTTAAGAGAAGATAAGGGAGTTACACTGCGGTTTATGTAATGTACTAAGCAATGATGAAATAGACAAGCAATTGATCATGTGGATGAAACAAACGATTAGTAAAACAATTCAAGCGGGGCAATCAGACGATTAACTTCAAAATCGGCCCAGCAGCGCACGATTAATTACTTCCTGAACTACACGGCACGGGGTCCAATCATGCCATTTTCACAAAATTTGAGGTTAGGTTACAAGCTCATTACTGATACGATTATATACTAGTTGCGCAACGCTTTCGAGTGGTATACCATACAATATCCCTGCAGTCACTCGTATATTCTCGGTATCTACACGAGCCTTTAAGCCAGTGTATATACTGAACAACAAAATACAAGTGACAAATTCCATGGTTTATCACGTGGTGTAAAAAGTAAGAATGAAACAAAGGATGGCTGAGAGTGCGCAAGACTGAGAAGATCAACGATGGACCTGAAAAGTTAAAAATATATTTTGTCTTACGTGAGGCCGCTGACAAAGTCAGTCTGCAGTGCTCAGAAATCATCCTTGACCTTTTCATAAGCAGGCAAGATTTCATCAGTGAAGGAATAATACTTTTTCGTTGTTCAGTTAACCTAGCATACGCAATGTTATGAAGACATGATTGATCATCGCAGTTCATATACACAAACCTTAAGCAGTTGTGAAATTAAAGCCTGAAAAAAATTAAGGCTTGAATGGAGCTTTGCGATACCGGTGCGGTGCTCTACCAACTGAGCTATCAAGCCAACAGGGAGCTGATCAAATTGTTAGTTCGCAAATATACCCGTAGATGGTGAAGAATGAAAGTGAATATCTGAAAGATCATATATTAAATTTTTTATTTGTTTCAAACATATCATCTTTCATACATTCTCTTCAAGGCGGCGCCATTTTGTTTACTACTGAGACAAACTCGGCCAGAGAAAAACACTTTATTAATTTTGCATGTCCGTACAAAAATACCTTTATTATCGTGCAGCCAAAAAATGTACGTCAAATATCTGCTGAATACATATTACGCTGAATAACAAAGCAGAAAATATACAAACGAATGCAAAGGTAGCTCTAGTTATGCTATTTACACCCAACCAACGCCTCACTATAAAACTGTGTAAAAAACCAAGCTTCATATCGAGACACTTCTTCTTTGATCAAGTGTTCTCACACGTACAAGAAAACCTGGGATTCAGTTAACGAGTTTCCATTAGTGTTTGAGTAATCTTGATCACAAGAATAAATAGAAAAGTTAAAAACACTTAACATTTATCGTTATGCGTATAAACCGTTCTCCACTGGCAACATCAAATAATATTCACCATCTTTGAGAGCGTTCAATTTCTATTTCATTGCGGTGTTTTTCTGTAAACTGGAGACTTGACCATCCTGTGTGTATCACAAAATAACTGTCAAAGAGGCGTTTCTGAAAGTAATGTCTACTAAAAGTGGCATCATGATGAAATGCAACGATCAAAATAACAATCAACTGACTACTTGTTATTTGTGACGTTAACGGTTTAAAGACGCGACTCTACAAGCTGGTGTAGCGGTATATGAAAGAAAATCATAATTTGGTTGGTTCACACTATGAAATAATATCTACATATTTAGATGCTATATCCCGGTAAAAGTTCTCAACGAAAAAAACTAAACCTAGTTTTTACTGTTGCACTGTATGATATAACAGAAACACAATATAAATCGTTTGCTAGGAGTTCTTTGAGCTTTTCTATATAATAGTTACAACTACATCTCCGAGAAACACTCCCAAGTAGGGCAGAGAAGAATCGTAATGGGTTTAACGGTAATACTTTGATTTCGGACATAACACAATATACTCTGATTACATTTTATATGTCCTAATGTTTGGTGCTTTCTATGGATAAAATAATCATGCTTGGATTAAACGTAGATGTATGATGAAAATTTCTTTAAAAGAGACAACTTTTAGTCTTTCTTGAACTTTCTGTCCTAAAATGAACAAGTAAGCCCACAATCGTGATAATTTGGTCAGTAATGTTGCCTAGTAACCAGTTTTTGACTAAGTAACAAAACAGAATATGAGCTGAGTTCAGAGTACTGCATCACTTTCCATCCGTCCCTTGGTTGAATTTTGCTGGTGTTCGTAATGTTTGAGCGAGTTCAGCGCGTCCTTCACGGCATGGTAAATGATGTTCTTCACCTGCAAAGAAAACGAAAACCTTGTAAATTCAACTGTGGTCAAAGAAAAGGAGAGAAAATTATAGAGCTTTGAATTCCAAAGACATTTCATTGGAAAATGCTCCTCGGCGAAGCAGCTCTAATAAGAAATATGGGTCTTAACCAATCATAACGCAGGTGGAATGCGATTTGTACAGTATAACCACGCCCAGTTCAGTCATCCGGCACAGCCGTTGTACCACGTGACCGAGTTTCCTAAATGACGTCACAAGTGGAATAGCAATAACTGTCCGGCAGTACTAGTGCAACACGGGACCAATTTTGCAAAGCCAAGTCAAAATAATTTCGTACTAGAAATTGCAACGATTAAACTTCTCTACAATCAAGCCGTGGTAAAGGATCCTTTTGGAGCAGTTTTCTATCACATTACTTTCTATCCGCGTATGAGGAAGAGCAGTACGGAGAGTAGTCTCCATTTCCGCTGCCCTATTGAGTCCGTCCTATGGTCCTCTTTGCCGAACAGCGACTGGTAATCAAGCCTATACGGAGAATTAGTCATAGGGCTCACCTGAAGTTTGTCCTCGTGGTTTGTGTGTTTGTCTGACAAGTGGCGAAACTCCTGAGTCATCCGAAAACAGTGATCAATACGCTAAGAAATCAAACGAAACACACCGTTACAACGCTGATGTGTTCACTTTAAGTTGCAATAAAGTCGTCAAGGGCATGGCTAAGAAAGGTCCAACAAACAACGACAAAATATGCTGGTTCTTATCAACACCTTACCTCGGGAGACACAAAGTCCTCAGCTACCTTCACGCAGCTATAAAGATTTCGCACCTGGAAGGAGAGGTAACTCGATCACTGACTTGATTAATAAAAAGTTATCATAAATGGTAGAAAAAATGACTTGTCCTCCTACGTGTAGTGTGTTGATTGGTTAGAAATACAGACCAGCGCCTTTTCTAATTTTTCCGGGGTGGTGTGGTCGCACTTCATTCACACCTTAGGGTGTCCTGCGGGGCACGATGAGGGATGAGATGGGTGTAGTCGACGCCTAAAATAAACACAAGCTACCTGATGAGGTGCTCCAGCTGGAATGAAAACAGAGTCACCTAGACACTGACAGATGGCCCAGCCCTCCACTCCATACTCCTTCTTAAGCCGCTGCCTGATGTCATGATCCAGATAAAAACACTACGGACAAACAAGAGCAGAAAAATTGTCAGCATCCCGCTCAGGTTCACCAAGCAAATTCTACTTCCACTTCCACTTTGGAGTTTTGTTTTGCTCATCTTATCTAGAGCTAGAAGTTGACGGAAGGCAAAAGCATAGAACGTATTTTCCCTCCCCCTCTCTTTCTTGAGAAAAACAGAGTGAGAAATATGTACTATTTTACAGTTTAATGTCGTTGTATGTACCTGGTCATGGATCGGGTCATGATGAGCGGAATATTTCATCTTGCGTTCCTTGGCCACCTGACAAGAAAAAAAGAAATCAATTATCTCTGCCTGCAAATAAAATGATTGCTGCGTAGGTCTTAAAGTAATATTCCTCGTGCCGAGAACACCTTTAAATCAACACAACACCTTCACGGACTTCCAATTTCGATCATCCCACTAAAAAAACAAAAGAGTTGCTCAAATATCCACTTTTTCCCCGAAGGAATGGTTCATGTTGATAAAAACGTACCGCACGGAGGCAATCTCTGATTTTGTCTGAATCCTCAGCGGCATAGATGTGCCACAAAGCCCCCTGAAAGAAAAAACACGTTATTATTGACTATGTTCCCCCATACAATATGCTCCAGGCAGAGAGAGAAAGAGACAAATAAACATAGATTAGATATAGATACCTCAGCCTACGTCTCCTTTTGCAGTTTAGTAGTCAGAGAATCATAACAAAAACGCGGAAAGAATTGTCGATAAAAAGGAAAGAGTATGGCTTACTATTCTAGCGGTTTCTTGCCGCACGCGTTTTCTCTGTGATTCGTCGCAAGCCTCATCCACTGCTTTTATGGCGTCTAAAAAAGAGTAACATGAAATTGTAACGGTAGAAGAAAAAAAGTAGTGTAATAAACTCCACAAAATAGATTTCAAATCATACCTTGTCTTTCTTTGTCGCCAGCACCTTGATCTTTTGGAACCCCGACGTACACCTACCACAAAACAAATCATGTATTTCCAGTGGCACACTATGGACAGATTACTAATGTGACCACCATAAAACTTCTTATCGGAATATAATTAAGCTACAAAAAGCATGACAGTCAAGACAATCAAGACAATGAACATATGAGTAAATTAATTTAAGTGCAGCTTCTGATATAAGGGCAAATCTTGCCAGGAATTTTACAATTATCTAGGATTCAGTGTAGATAAAGACGCAAATATAAATGTCAGAGTGCAGGTGAGTACATGAGAAATTATACATTAGCAGGGTCTTCGTTTGAGGCCGGAGGCCGGACGTATCGTCCGGCCGTTTTTCATTCCACGTCCGGTACTTTGATTCCAATATTTGGGAGTTTTACTTTTACTGTCCATTTTCAATATTTTACTTTTTAAAGACAGCTTGAGTGAACTCCAGCCCTGCCTGAGAAACGCTAGAAACGGCGTTTCTGAGTGTTCTATTTTAAAAATTTCCTGGGGGGGGGGGGCCTAGGTGCTTGCGTCTTTGGCACCAAGACAAATTTAAAGTCGCGTGCTTTCACAACCGTGTCCGCTACTTTACAAAGCTAGTGAAAACCCTGCATTTGGAATGTAGAGAAAGATGTATAGACATGAATGGCTACGTACACAACTTAAGCAGTTGTGAAATTAAGCGGCAACACAACAATGAGATTATTCTCCGTGGCTTGCTTTGCCATAGCGATGAATTATTATTATTTTGCCCTTATTAACCGAGCAGGAGGTCTGTATGGGAGAATCTTGATCGAGGTCGTGAGTAGAGACTGAAAATAGCGAGGTCTGACACACAACCGAGGTCAAGGTTCTCCCATACAGACATATGTTTATTTAATATTATATAGCAAAGAAGAAAACTATAATTCATTTAATGTAACTGGTTTGCTACGAGTCTGAATTTCTAGATAGTAGCACTGTTATGCAACTAACACAGTCGGCCTCTGATACGCCTAAATATTTAGGCGACTACTAACCATGATGTTGACAGCATCTGACATATCAAGATGAAGATTCGTCGTGCCTTCCTTTGGACAAGCCGCGGAGCCTATAATTAAAAGGGAAAAAGGCGAAGATCATTATATCATAAACTCAGTATTGTAAATGGAGCACTTGACTGTCGTTATAGCGATGACCGCAAAGCCCATGGGTATCGACATTAACCAATCACAACGTGAAGAAAAACGTGTACATTCGCCTGTACCAATCAGAGCCAAGTGCGGGAAAAGTAACGTGATTAGAATTTTGCCCCTGATTTCAAAGTAGACAGCTATGATTTTCGCTATGATTGGGAAATAGCAAGTTGCACGATTTTTATGAAGCAATTGCTAAACTCAAACAATGCAGATACCTATCTCCTGTGAAGAAGCTTGCAAATACCAACAAACATTTCTGGTGATGAGAATGAGAAACAAAATCCTTACCATATGCATTGTACATCTTTGGCCCCAGATCTGGTTTGACAAAGAAGTCTGGCAGCCTTAAGAAAGACAAAACAAAACAAAACCTTCAGTTATTGTTTTCTAGTAACTTGTATTATGTGACAAATCTGCAGCAAAAGAACACAGAATGATAGCTTAATCGAATATCCTATTTAATCAAGAAAAGTTAACACGGTGTGAACGTCAAACAAGAGGCAAACAAGTAACCATCACTCCAGATTACCTTGAAACTAAATTTCTTGAGCCGTCCCTCCTGGTGTATTCTGGTAACGGAACATTGTTCATCAGATCTTCAAACCTGTCAAAAAAGATTGACATATGGACATGAGCAAAATTTTACGTGAGAATACAACATGTTTGCTATTCTGCGATATTAAACTAAAAAGCGCACAATGTAAAAAACAATTACCGGGTCGGTAACTTTTCACTGAAGTCGTCCTTCGGCGGCCAGTCCTAAAATGAAACAAGTGCGAATAAGATTCTGTCAGAAAGAAGACACAGGCGAGCCTCGAACTTTCAGGAAAAACGAAACGTGCAGCTGGAGGATTTTGCTTTGATATGTCACAAATCAAACGAGAGTTAACATTTTAAGCGTGGGACAGTTAACATGTTAATTACTTGCATAATAATGCAAACTTGGAATCATATAATTAAAAAATATATACTTACCTTGAGTTTTAACAACATTGGTTCGCCATTGCTATCCAAAGGACGATCTAATTGGAAAACAACAAATTCTGCTTTAACAATATTTTTCAGTTTGTTAGTAGTGTTATGTAAATGTGCATGTGAAGTTAAAGGCGAGAGCGTTTATAAATGATGTGTTTCAAAAGGGCTTAGTAACGTTATAATGCAAACAAACCTTTAATGCTCTCAAAACCCTGCCAGAAATCGCCAACTTTAAAACGCTCCACTACCACGCCATTTCTACAGTTAACCACATCGGATATTTCCTCACCTGAAAACGAAACAAAATATGAACATTTTGCGTCATAATCCAAATTATGGCGGCGAAAAACACTGGTAATTAGCTACCCTTGGCCATCACATCTACTGCGAACTTTAATTCTTTCAAAAGAAAACAAACCGAACTTAAGCGCTATTTTTTTAAACTGCACATTCAAGTAGTTCTATTTTTGTGTCATTTAAAAGAAAACATACCAAACTCCTCGCCAAACGATTTGGGAGTCCAGATGTCCAGATTCAGATATTTGTCCACTTGGCTGACCAGAACAGGCTAATGAAAACGACAACAAACACACAACAGTCATGGAAGGTTCTGAAGAGGTTTGGATTCTACAGTAGTGCATGGCAGCGGAGACCTGCGCAGCTTATCGACGTTGTGTTTATAAAAGTAACAACGCCCCCGATGATCCAGTTTTCAATAATATTAAAAATATGGTTTATGGTTTAAATCTAAAAAGTAGTCATGTGACAATGAGCTGTTAGACCCCCCCCCCCCTGCGCGCACAAATGAATGCCTTAAAATTTGCTGTTTCAAACCACTTGTAAAACTCTCAAGACTCGGGCTAATAATAACGGGCAGCTCTAACATTACAGACTGAGAGAAGTACCTCGCCCTTTTTCCATCGAGACTCGAACGCTTTTATGTTTCCAGGTGCCCTAGGATCGTGCAGTCTCAGCAAGCGACCATCACACAACCAAGAATGCGGTGCATCCGAGCACGCATCGGCATCGGACGAATCAGGCGTGAGGGACACTGTATGCTGTCGCACCTCCACCGAGCTCTCAGCACTGGTCGGTTCACTGGGTGTGGTGACTGGGAGAGAAGCTGATAACATGAACACGGTTAGAATGGAAGAGGCGAAATGAAAGGCCAGCGAAAATGTGGAATTTGTGAAAACTCTTCAATTTAATCGAGTTCTAGATCTGTACTATGAGATACGAAGCGAGTCTTTCCGACAAAGTGTGGCGGGATAGAGCGAGGATGTGTATCCTTCGTTCCGGACATAAACCACGAGGTGGCTCATGTGTGTAATAAATATCTCATTCTCGAGTTAGTACAGTATTTTACTTTTAAGATAACACCTTGGAGATGACAAAGAAGACAAACGGTCCCAAATCCAACCCAGTTAGCTTACCATAATATAAATCTTACCATTTCTAATCTCTTTGGCCACTTGCTTGCTCTGTGGAGCTGGTTTTAGTTTTTCCGCTTCTTTTTGGCTCTCAGTGTTCAAACTGATGCTGTTAAAATACTCCCCATTTCTCTCACAAGCGAGCACAAGTAGGTCAAGACCACAGAGGCCACCCCCTGGGCCGCCCAAGGAAAAATTGAACATTCCAGTGGTAGGTTTAACGTCTTTGACGGGGGAATCGCAAGGGGAGGCCTCCGTTGATGAGTTGTAATCCATAAGGAGACTCAAACCCGACGAAACCTTCTTGTCTCTCGGCGGTTTGGCTTCAACTAAACCGAATCCGGCCTTTTTGGTGAAGTGGTTCCGTCGCTTTTCCTCGGTCAGCCACTCTTGTTCGTGATCCGCCGGTGAATCTATACCTAATTTTTCATCGCAGATCAGGTTGACATCGTCATCAAAGCTAGACTCGCTGTCCGCTGCACCACCAGTTGGGTTTGAAGAAGCAATAGACGAGGTTTCCGTCGTCACAGCGGAATTACTTGTTTCTTCCCCGCTAGCAATTACACCATTGCTTCCATTTTGGGCCGTAACGTCATTGGGAAGTTCAGTTATTTTAGCACCAGATTCGCTACCGACTGACTTACAAGGACATGTTTTTCCAATCTTCCATGCGTCTCTTGCTCTATGCAATTCGTCGCCAAGGTCAGACAAAACTGTGAAAGGTTAGAAAAAAAGGAAAGTGTAATTCGAACAATGAAGCAGCTAAATGAATCTAGCGATACGCTACGGTTGATCCGTGTATTCCTATAGGTCATATATCTCTTTGGTTCAATTAAGTCTCAAGATTATTAGTTTACGAGCGACTAACATATCATTATCCGTCCATGTAGACTGTTTTAAGAAAAGTATTTTCTAACACTGTATTAATATAAAGTATTTTATTCAGTCTTTCATCTAAGTATGTATATGTTGTAGGTGAAAATGAAATTCAGGCTAAAATGAAATTCCTTTGTCTCTTAACACTAACTATTCATGGATCATGTATAATTACCTGTTTTGGGTATAATCTGAGCCACTGACAAGTACTTTGGTTGATGACAAATTCCAGGACAACACATTACCCATTTGAACTCGAACACTCGCTTTCCTACAAGGCCTGTACGAAAAGAAAATAAAGCGACTAAAGGAATGAAAGAGTTAAATTCATGCTGAGCCTACATAGAAAGAATCAACATAATTCTTGTTTGGCACGACGAAGATAGAGCTTTGTTGTCTCCAAAAAAGCGGGGATATAGCGACACACCAAGCCCTTACCCTCCCCCTTCATAAGGCTGCAGTCTCTCGAAGACTTTTTAATCTCTTCCGTTTATCACTAGATCGATTTGAACTGATCACGTGTAAGGCAAATTACAGCGAGACTTACCAGACTGTCGCTCTCTCTCCTGGACGCGCAAGTTGTAACAATCCAGGCACACGCCAAACCCACACCTGTGACACACCCAGTGCATGTTGAAGATGGTAGTCGCACACACATCACACATCTCTCTTACACCTTGAACGGCTCGTTTATAGGCGACGGATACTGAGAAGAAAAAAACAACAACATTGCTTTCATTTTTACCTCCAGTTCGTCGCAGACGGATTGCACAGTTAAGGAATAAGGAAAACTTCGTGATGTCACCCTAGCCAATTAACACAAACACCTGTAAAGTTTAACTGTAAAGTTTTGTATTTGCTACCAATTGATCGCAATTGTTTTTACCAAGGCCAGGAAAAGTCGTGTATTTTAAACTCGTTTTGATAATTTCTCCTGTAAATTTTAAATGCTATCTTCTAAATGAAGCTGAAATTATGACAGACATGGGTGCGGCAAACGTCCATGTCGCCCTTATGCGTTCCTATCCACGGACAACACTTGTGTGACCACTGATAAGAGAAAAGACCAGCTGTCAGAAGTATTACTAACATAAAGAAAACCAAACGAGGTGAAACAAGTCTAGTCTAAAAAGAGGAAACTAGTAGGATTTCTTCGTTTATATATAATGTATGAAAAGGATTAGCTAACCTTGCTTGCCATCTGTTCCAGCAGAAAGAAATGCTTTCTTTTCTTCTTGCATCACCGAGCAAAACTGATCTCCAACATTACTCAGGATGTAAAGAGAAGTCTTCTTGTCAAGCCATTCAACTATTACAAAAATAAAACAACTTTTGAGATCAGCCGCGGTCCATAAAAAGAAGTGAGGACTACTAAAAAGGTATTAAATAAACTCTTAACACAGAAAACGAAGTGTTAACTCGGTTTTCCATGTCGTTCTCGTTTATCTGAATTTTCTTTAAAAAAAGGTAAGGTTAAGTCTGCACACCAGTGACCCATCATGTCGGAGCTTATTCCACTTTCAATACCATGAAGCGACTAGGAGTATTTCTACTCCCACTCCCCCCCACCACACCTTCTTTCTCGCACCCACCCCCAACAGCCCCCCACCCACCACCAACCTCAC
>Ga0126337_10002580_pt1 | contig 11578 bp, 7 predicted proteins | sample DipCmetagenome_FD_92527 | JGI IMG/M metagenome (GOLD analysis project Ga0126337, IMG submission 92527) | Coral microbial communities from La Bocana,Puerto Morelos, Mexico - Diploria C A metagenome | ecosystem: Host-associated > Invertebrates > Cnidaria > Coral | place: La Bocana,Puerto Morelos... | reverse complement strand
GAAATTATCGCATTTTCTGGAAAGCTGTGATTCTCACCAAGAAAGAACTTTTCAAAATCGAATGTAAAATAAAGGAACACTTCTGCGGTGAATTTTCGTGGCTTCATTTGCAAGTTGAAATTGTGTTGCAGAGGAAATGGGTCGGAACAACGTGCAAACGGAATTCCTGAGACAAGCCCCGTGCCGTCATTGCTTACGTCAGAAGGTTTAATCAACACCACTGAGGTTTAAGATATAAAAGGAGAGAGATCAACACGACTTGATCAGTTCATCCAAGATCTTCAGCTACAACAACTAACTGAACAAAAAAGAAGAAAGTTAAGTGACTGGAACTATTTTACCTGATTGAGAACATGGAAATAAGGAGCATCATACTGTTGCTAGCAGTCGCCGCAGTAAATTTTGCAAATGGCAAACCGATTTTTAAAGTGCCCGTTGATCCTGACGTGGAACCAGCGAAGGAATATGAGCTTATGGTGAGTAAATTTCTTTTTAAGCATGCATAAGTAATAAGTTTTAGAGTGCAATAACTGTTTTTTTGTGTGAAGTTGTAGTAATTTTTCACGTGCTTGAGGTGATCACGCAGCCAGGCAAGGCAGATCACGAAATGGCTCTTTGAACAGTAGGGTATTTCGACTGCATGTTGTGCGCACATTGTGCACTGCATGTGTCAGTTTTAAAGGTAGCAAAGAAAAAGCTTTTCTTGAATCCGTCCTAAAAAATCAACTAGGAACAGATATCACAGATATATTTTGACCCTAAAAAACGCGCGGTCATTGAACTCGTTATTCGCGGCTGTGTTCATCATTCATCACATCGTCGTCAGCGGTGTGGGGTAGGTTTCTTACATATCAAGTTTACAGGAAATGAATACGAGATTTTGCTGAAGAAATCTAATTAACCAACAAATACGGGAAGCGAAGGATTACAACGATTACGTTTCTGTTTAAGCGTGACGGACTGAAGGTGTTTAAGTCATTCCGGAACATGCGAGGCGTGATTCGTTAATTTACGCGCAATATGTGACTTGCATAACACCACTGCGAAGCGATGGGTGTGATTTACTTAACTGATAGCAATTTTCTTTCGGATGTGGTCTCGTAGTAACAATCAAAGAATTTATTTCCGCTAAAACTTTGACTAAACCAGGAGAGAGGAGCTTACGGGTATATATTTTTTTCCAACAGGATTACCTTATCAAATACGGCTATCTCGGCAACCCCAATCACAGAATCGGAAAAGTCACCACCATGGAGGAATTCAAAGCCGCTGTAAGAAGAATGCAACGCTATGCGGGTTACAACGAGACAGGAGACTTTACTGATCCCAAAACGTTAGCGCTGGTGAAAGCGAACAGATGCGGAGTCTCTGACTTAGGACCATCAGACATTGCGCGACGTAAGCGAAGATACGCCTTGCAAGGGACATACTGGAGGAAAAATGTAAGTCAGCTGATTTGCGTGTTCTTCGTTTCATTCAGTTCTCCGTTCAGTTGAAGTTACAAAGTTGCTTGGCCTTTCTTGATTTTTAATTTTCGCATCCGTTGTCTTCCTTTCTCTTCGTTTATGCTAGGGAGCTGTTTTTTAGTCATGTACGTACCAATTAACAAACGTTCATTTCTACTTGCCACTTTGCACAGGAACTTACCTATCGGATCGAAAAATACACGGCATCTGATATCCCAACGGAAGAAGTGGACAACACAGTCGCAAAAGCCATTGATATGTGGTCGAGCGCCAGCAGTCTGACCATCAAGAGGGAAGACAACCCAGACTTGCCCGCTGATATCAGAATTTACTTCGTGACAGGTTTTCATGGCGATACCAGACCTGCGGATGGCCCTGGAGGCGAACTAGCACACGCTTTCTTTCCTGGAGCCCAGGATGAAGATCTGGCAGGTGACGTTCACATTGACGATGAGGACACTTTTGCTGTTAAAGGCGGGAATGGCATTGATCTGTTGTGGCTGGTCGTGCATGAACTGGGACACAGTCTTGGTCTGGATCACACATTTCACCCTGACTCTATTATGTTCCCTTATTACACGGGATATAGACCCGACGTGAAGCTGGATAGTGACGATGTACAAGGAATTCAAAGTTTATACGGTAAGATTAGAATTCCCAGGAGTTAATTCAGTATCCTTACACTCGACTGAATGCGACATAACAGTCAGACACGCCAACCTCGTTCCCAGGGTATCTCTTCTTTCAACCCCTGCGGGGCGTTAAGAAGAGAGACCCTGGGAACGAGGTTGTCACCTGTCAGACACTGAAACCCATGTTTGCCTTCATCGATCTTTTTTTAGCCTCCATCATGATCACATAAGTACATTAGCTTCTAATTTTTAATTATAACAAGTTGCTATTCTTTCTTTTTTCCTTCGAATGACTAATAAACAATTTTTGTCTTAAATTACGCAGGTCTCCCCGGCGTTGAACCAGAGACTCCATCGCCAAACCCCACACCCAAGACATGTAGTGACGTCAAACCGGACTTGGTAGTCACAACCGCTGACCAGAAAACATACGCCTTTAGTGGCAAGCACTTCTGGGAAATCAAGGACAAAGGAGGTGCCAATGGTCCATATGAGATCAAAGAATACTGGCCTGACTTAGAAGAGAATATGGATGCTGCATACACAATCAGGTCTTTTGGACAGACGTTATTCCATAAAGGAAATAGGTAAGATAGTTAAAGTTCACCTTGAATGTCTAATCTAATTCGTGGGACTTGAAATTAAATCGCAATCGAAATCACATATTCAAAAGTTAAAAGATCGTTGCATATCGACGCGCGCGTCGCATTTAAAGTAAACTTGATTTACTTACAGAAATTTTTTTGTTGTTGAACCAGGTTCTGGGTATACAAAAACAAGGAAAAACAGTACGGTCCCGCTGACATCTCGCAACTCGGCCTGCCCGCGGAACTCGCCAATATTGACGCCGCGCTGGAATGGAGACGAAATGGCAAAACGTACTTCTTCAAGGGCTCCAAGTATTGGCGGTACGACAGAACCCGGGGTCAACTCGATGTTGGATATCCCAGGGATATTGCCGTTTGGAAAGGAATTCCCAACGATATCAATGCAGTGTTTCAATGGAAAAATGGTAGATCGTACTTCTTCAAAGGAAACAAATACTACGCTTTTGATGACGACAGAGTAAGGGTCCTTGAAGATAACGTGAATCCGTACCCAAGAGATGTAGCATCTTATTGGATGGGTTGTTCCAACCCAGATGTTGAGATAGCGCCGGCGGGGTCAGCTTGTGGCTTGCTACCAAACCTGCTCGTCTTTATGTCATGTTTCCTTATCACGTGGTTGTTTTAAACGCCTGTAGTTAAAAGAACAGATTAGCCTGAAACACTTACATATATTGCCACTGTCGAAATCAACTTATAAACTGCGTCTTACAAAGGTCGACCAACAACTCATTTTGAACACTTCATATGAAGCGTATAAGTTATTGCACCATGTACATTGTCCGGTCAGTTCCCAATGGAACAGTTATATTGTACAGTTTGATACAAAATATATATTTATTGATGTGAATATTCATAATTTATTACATTGCAAATATTATTGATATCGAAGCGAAAGCGCGAAAGGTCAGTCACAGCTCAAGGAAAATAAATACTTATTAAATTTCAAAAGTACATTTTCGTATGGAGTTTTTGTTTGAATGTGGGGCTGGAGATGTCAACATGGGAAGCAAGCTGGTATCAAGTTTCAAGTCCAACTACAATATGTGCATTTGTAACCGGGAACCGAAAGAGAGAAAGACGGAAGGATATTTTAATAGTGCTGATTCCTGGGAACTTGAGCTCATTACTTTGGAACTCGGGTGCTAGTTTTTACCTATCTCAGACAAAAAATGAAATTTCTCGCTCATTTCTAATCGTTATTATGAATAAAGTTTTTCGGAACCCCTGAAGCCAATAATTTCTCATTGTGATAGAGCTCTTAAAGGGTCTTTGAAAGCTCGAATTCCTAATTACCAACGATCTCAAAACTTGAAGAAAAAAATCACCCTGGGACGACGTCGACGGTCACGTTCTAAGAAGCAAAGCTTTTTCCAGATAATTAACGGGTGGATGACGGGGTGGGTTTGTAGCTTGTAGTACATTCCATCAACCCACCTGAGAAGCGATTAATTTGTTTGTCGGAGCGGTTTCCAATTCCCTCTATGATACACGCCTGCTTGCAGGGAATCATGGAATTGTAGTTGTATTTTAGACTCATAAAGTGCTATCCAGTCCAAGATGATTTTTTTAAAAAAAATAAATCAGTTTATTGTTTTATGGCTGGAGTTTTGCCCTCTTTAGCGAACCCATTCATTGGCTGATTCATGGTCACATGTCATTTAACAATGAAAATGTTTACCGCCAAATGGCATGAGCGGGAAACATATTGCTATGACGCCAAACCGGAAACAATCCACTGTTACCCGCGAAATGTTGACCGCTGTTGCACGTAACGTACAGTTGAAGGTGGCCTTGTCACTGGAATCTCGGTTTGACCCATTTCTTTTGCTATATGACAAATCACTGAGTCAATGATTGGTCCGCCCTTGGGGAACAGTGAATTTTATTTCTCTCGAATCTCAGTGTTTGACGGAAAACATTGAGATTCTCGGGAAACAAAGTTCACTGTTCTCCTCAGGACCAGTTATTCATTGTTAATTGTCTTAATTATGTTTGTCTACACTTTAAAATACAAGTGCTGCTTCAAAAAAAGGTTGAGGTACTTACTATACCACATGTCTCCAGTCTGAAGATGATGAATACAACTACACTGTGATTTCCTGCAGGCATGTCTCTTAAAAAGGTGATGTTACACGGGAACACTCGTAACAACAACTTTCCGCGCAACTTTTAAACAGTTGTTGCAGGTTTTTGATGGTCGTTCAAAAACTCGCCACATTTTGCCGCAACAAAAAATCGCTAAAAGTTGTGATCGCGTGCCATGTTACACGGGACAACTTTCCGCGCGTTTGTTGCGCGTAAAGTTGTTGTTGCGAGTTTTCCCATGTAACATCACCTTTAAAGGGAATTGGCCATTGAGTGAACGTTGTAAACCAAAATCATAGTAGCCATTTTGGTGGACGATAAAAAAGACGCGAAACACTCAGTGGCCATTGAATAAATCACAAGTTCAAACAACTCTAAACAAATGCATCCTAAATCACACAGAGTGTGGAAAAATTGATTTTCACTTCTCAGTGGTTGGTTCAAGCCTGATCATGCATGTTATTAGCATACGGCAAGTGCTGTTTTCGCTGTCTTTTGGCTAGTTTTAATTTGCCGTTTAGAGAATTGAGAATTTTTATACGGTTTAGTTAAAAAGATGTAATTGTATTGCATTTACAAATTTTCAACACACAAAGATATATTTATTTCAAGTCTCAACTTCGAGTTTATTCTAAAAATATTGTTAAAAAGAGAAAGAAAGAAAGAGTGTAATGGTCTTCAGTAACGGATTTCAGAATGTTGAATTTGGAGTTGTATTCAGTTATTTTGTTGAAGAATTTCGGCTAAATGCTATGTCACTTTACGCAAATCTCATGGTGTATTTAAAAATTAGGCAAATGCAGGAACAAAAAAGGCAGAGTTTCTTTCCAATAAAAATCCCTAATTCAATGAAAGCCTGGTATTATTTTCACGCATCAAGGTTTTAAAAAAGAAAATAATAATAAAAAATAACGGTGCGTTTTGTGCGCGCAGAAATCGTGAGAATCTCGTAACGTGCGACCATGGTGCAAGAAAGACCGGGTCGAGTAGTGTTAGAAAGGCCAGGTTACAAAGCTTACTGTGGAGTTGGTCGTAAACTAATGGCGACGTGGCAAAGAGGCTGAGAGAAATGGAATGAAAAATTTGTCTATTTCTGACCTTTTTACATGATACATGTAAGCGTTTCACCGAAGGGGATCAATTATGGGATTGTGCAAGTGTCCTAAGAAGAAGGTCACTACACAGTTTTGCTTCGAACATCGTGTAAATGTTTGTGAACACTGCCTGGTTTCAAACCACCCAAAAGTAAGTGAACTGAAACTTTTACTTTGTTATGTTTTACTCTGCAATTGTTTGGAATTTTAAAGTATGATGATCTTACACCCGAGGGTTTCAGAATGAATGTAATGTTAATGAAACTGGGTTAAAAAATCAATGATGTTATTTTAAATGATAAACTTTCCAAGCTATTTACCTTTTGAGAGATTACTTGTGTAGGAGGCGTTAAGAATTTTGAAATATTGATGTTTCAAAGTGGTGTTGGCTGTAGACCTGTAATCTTGCACATAGTTAAGGTCTCCAAATTCTCAATTCAAACCAAAGAATCAGTGTTCAAGAATGGAGGAGCGGATTCTCTTAATACTTGCCCTGTAAACATCATGACAGGCATGTAAACACGTACAATGTACTGCAGCAAACCGAGGAATTGTAAAACCACAGGGGATGTGAAACAAAACCTGCTCATCTGGTCTGCTCTCCGGACAGCAACAACAACAACAACAATGTAAAAACGATTATTTAACATTTGTAGTAAATTTAATATATACAGCATGTTACAGATACTGTGACGATAATTTTGTTATCTTGTTTTTAAGAGATTTCTAGCCTGTACTGCACAGTCTCGGCATGCTACATGCAATATTCATAATCATTATACTTTTACACTTGATGGAAAGCAAATCAGTGTTATTTGTAACCAACTGCATACCTTATCTTTGAGGCTTTTCAATTCCTTTTCCAACAACCTCAATGCTTTTTACACCTATGAAATTGTTGCATGAAGTGATATGACAAAGAAAAAAGCATGGAGCTTCAACTGCTTTGTAGCTGTAATGGTGGATTGATGGTAGTGGTGCTGATTGAGGGTGGTGTGAATCGAACGCTAAATATTGATCAGTGTGCACACACCCTTTTTGTATTTAACCTTGATGATTAGCAGAAAAATCACCATTGCAACCCCAAACATGTTCTTTTTATTCTTATGTGTAATTCTAAAACAACAAATTGGTGAACAGAATTTTCAATCTGGTGACCAAAATTTTTGGTCTAGATGCCAGTTCGCGCCAATAAAAAAGTTATTTTGGACCCTGAAGCCATGGCTTATTTCATAATGCGAGATCTTAGAGTTCATACAAGAGCTATTCCAAACATTGTTTTGCTAAATTCATGTACAAGCAACACCTTGTTGTTGTCCAGGTAACTAATATTTGATAAGTCCTTGGTTACACACTGTAAATACCGGTATACACATATAAGTACCGGTATATTGTAATAGTATTGATAATTTTTGTTCTTTTTTAGTGTATAGTTAAATCTTATCTACACTGGCTTCAAGACAGTGACTACAATCCAGTTTGTACTTTATGTAATGGAAGTTTGGCTGAAGGAGATGTTATCAGGTTAATTTGCTTTGGTAAGGTACCAGTTTTCTGTGCATTCTGACCATTATTTGTAGGCAGTTATTTGCAGGTCAAATGGTGGGCTCAGCCAATGAAAAGGATGGAAAAATGCATCAAATGATAACAGAGTTTATTAAATGGCTATCTCCGTCAGCAGGTACTCCTTTTGGATGAGACTTAAGTCCCCTGCAGGTTATTTTTACCCAGCATCATGTCCGTTGGACCAACGAAATTTATTATACACCAGTTCCCATTACTCAAGTCCTATTGTTTTTGCAAAAATCCTATCCAAAGAATTAATCATTTTTCTTCTTTCTTCTACAGATGTATTTCATTGGGATTGTCTAAACAGTTATGCAGCAAGTCTTCCAACCAACACAGCTCCTGCAGGGTACACTTGTCCTAACTGCAAGGTGCGTGATTAATTCTTATTTGTTCAGGAGTAAGGGGATCAGTTCACTGAGATTGTCGCCGACCAGTAAGGCAATATAACTGTACTTCCTAAAGGCAGGCAATGATTTGTTAATATAACTTTCTAGGAACATAATCCCTGTGATACAATGTGCTTAAAGCAAGAAAACAAAGTCTTGCTTACAATGTACAAGTGGTTTATTTGCCTTATGATCATCCTGAAATGAAGCCCCAAACAAATTATTAGTATGTTACTATGTTTTAGCTAGCAGAAAGGAATACAGAAATGTGTTACTAACTGTAAATATCTTGAAATACCTCCTTTAGCCAGTAAAAACCTGTAAATAGTTTTTAGAATTTTAGACTCTGCGAGTGAAAATTGTTTTATCTGGGGAGCTTATAATTGAAAGTTCCCTGGACACAAAGGAGTTAAAATGTACATTGTTGTGGAGTACAAGGTTGCAACAAAAAACAAAGTCGCAAGTAGTAATTGAAGTACATGTATAGGTCTCTCTCTCTCTCCTTTTTCTCCACCCTACATTAGTTGCATCAACTTTGGTGAATTTCAAGTTACAACTCTGAAAGGAAAAATTGAGACTGGATGTAACTGGTTTTGCAAAAGCGATTTTATACTGTTCTGGGCTACTATAAAAGTAAGAAACCTTGTCCAGCTAGTGACTAAGAACAAGGCTAATTAAAATATTTGTTGCTATTTGTAGTCACCAGTGTTTCCACCAGAGAAGCAAATTTCTCCTGTTGCAGACCAATTGAGGCAGATACTGGCCAGTGCACCGTGGGCTCGTGTGGGTCTTGGGCTCCCAGTGGTGAGTATTAATTTTTACAGTTGCTACATAACAATTTATTCAAACTTCAAAGCATCCACCATCCAATTGTGATGCATACAGGAAGCATAAAAGAAGAGAAGGAAGCATAAGAACTGTTTGTGGTCCAGGAAAGAGTAACTCTAGCTTCTGGAGTGCTATCCAAACTTTCCAAGTGCATCATACGGTGTAACTTGATGAATCACTGCTTAACTTATGAGTCAATAATTGTTTTATAGCATGGCCAATAGAAACGGTAAAAAAAATTGATCAATTTAATTCAATTGATCTTTGCTTTTGTCACTGGTGTATAAATGATTGGATTATGATGCCCACTTATGCATAGTGCAGGATTGTAGCATGTCAACTATTTGTTGTGAAAATGTTTGGAGATCTTACAAAATGTGTTTTGGACCGTCACTGACTAGGGATTGTGATTACATTTTGTAGTTTTAATTTGCCAGGTTCCAGCCTCAAACTCATCCAGCTCAGCTGTATTTGAGAGCAGCGTGTCTAGACATGAAGCTGATCTTGGTAAGCTTGACAGACAGTTATTACATTGTGTAAGCTTTTCAAACTAAGGTATTGGTATTATACAACTTAGCATGATAACTTTTTAAGTCAACAGTACATACAAGTAAGTTACCTTGTATATACACTGTACTCACATGTGAGTACTGATTTCAAACCTTGGGGTAATAGAATTGTTAAACTTACTTACCATACCAATTTAGTCAGACTACTTATAAGGCAGGGCTTATCACAGGCTCTGAGGCCTGCATACTGTATATTAATCTTTATTGCCTAAAACAGACCACACAGCAAACCAAGGCTTGAACACCCTGGCGTCTTAATCTGGAGGCAAGCACACTATTCAAAATGCTAAGCTGCGTTTTTTGACAGTTATTTTTGACAGTACTTGTATGTTTTTCTTATCAGTCTCTCAAGCAACAGATGGTCACAGAAAAACAGCTACAAATGGACACACTGAATCATTCACAGTCACTCAGACTACTAGTCAATCCCCTCCTTACATCACCCCACTAAGTACCAAAACAGAGCTCAGACCAGCCAGAGACCATGTAGTGGATGTGCGACAACAGAATACTGTGGTTCCACCCCCACAGCAGGCTCATGCCCGCTCGGACAAACCAAGTAAGTTTGAGATCCTCAAGAAATCAGAGAAGATCATGCGGTCCTGCCCCGGGTTGTTCAGAGGCTGGGTGACGCTATCCGCTGGTTGACAAAAAGAAATCACGCTATCTGTTGGATAGTGATTTATCCAGTGGATACATGTTCCATTATCCACCTTATTAAGGGTTTCAAGCACCAAACCAAATTTCAAAGTTAATAGAAAATGAAAGCAAGTTGTTTCCCTGCTTCATTATATGGCTTGTATTTGTAGCTTAAACTACGTATGCTCTGATTGGCTAACCCTAGGGCATTCTTCCGTAATGCTCAGTGGTTGATTGCGGGCTGGCAAAAACAAAGCAACAAGACATGTATAGTAAACAATTCAGGTTTGGTCTTTACAGGAACATCTGAAACCTTAACCAAGAAGTGCCGTTTTGATCTGGGTACAGCTAGGTCTTGGTGTGAGATTTCCCTGTAAAGACCTCACTTCCCGTTAAAATAAGTTACCCATGCAGTTACTATTGAGCAAAGATTATCAACACTATTATGTGGGTTTCTTTATGTGGTTGTTTGTCTTTTTTTTTAAATGGGATTGTTTTTTGTTTTTATATGCATTATTCAATTGTTTGTTTGTCTGTTTATCATCCAGGCACAGTTTCAAGGAAGATATTCAACACTCGAGAGGCAGTGGACAGTATTCCTTATGACCATGATGAGAATAAATACCAAAGAAGAGGTGCTATAGACTGGTTCACAAGATGGTTCTGGTAAGCAAAACACATTTACAGAGATGTACTCCTTGCTTATTTGAGCCTTGTTTGAGCCTATTGAACTGGTAATTTATGATACTTTAAGGTGGCTCTATAGGGTAATCATTCATGGCGTTGCACGCACAAGTGTTTTACACTCACTTCTACACCCATTCCTTTTTGAAAAGTGTGTCCTTCAAAGGACACATGTCCTGTTAAAGAATAAAAATTATTGCAGCACTGCTAGTACAGTGTGTTACCTTGTATAACCTACCTTACACTACACTGTTCTACTTACCCTACCCCACCTGATCCCACCCTACCTTATCCTACCAACCCTACCCCTACGCTACTCTGCATGTACCCACCCTATCTAACCCTACCCCTACTGTACTCTACATGTACCCACCCTATCCTACCCTTCCCTAATCTATCCTATTTACCCTACCCCCGCCCTACCCTACGCCCACCCTATCCCGCCCAAAAATACCTTAAGTGGTCCTACCCCTACCCTATCCTGCACTGCCTAACTCTATATAGTGGTGTCTTTTTTGTGATCGGGACTGTAATTAACCAGCATCAAGAATTGTTTTTATTTTGGCTTCAGGTCTCGAAGACCAAAAAAGCCTGGGCCCGATGATCCCAACGCCTCCTTAAAACGTACAACCATCGTGTTGATTCTGCTCGTCCTCGCCTTTACCACCGTAGTCGTGCTGTTTACGCGTGTGGGACGAGGAATGGCCGATAAAGACCCTTTTCTGGATCCAATGGCAAATCCCAATATTAGAGTCAGAGGTGGAAGAATGGACACAGCCTGAATCTACATCGTCGCTAACTCTTGGATCAGTAACCAAGGACTTTAAGATTGAAGACACACTAGCGCACACAGATACGCTAGTATCTTACCTCGCTTCCCTGTCTTCACGATAGAATGCACGGACTACTTTTGATTTTGTATATTTTTGCGCAAGAGAAAATGGCGATCCGTAAATATTGTAGCTTCGTATGTCGTACGGTCCTTGTTGAGAGAGTTCCCAGGGATTCAGAAGTTTCT